>Ga0307444_1000187_pt1 | contig 32692 bp, 29 predicted proteins | sample SalMarSW160340MG_FD_202145 | JGI IMG/M metagenome (GOLD analysis project Ga0307444, IMG submission 202145) | Salt marsh sediment microbial communities from the Plum Island Ecosystem LTER, Massachusetts, United States - SW1603-40 | ecosystem: Environmental > Aquatic > Marine > Intertidal zone >...
AGGATATGCCTCGTTTGTAATAAAGGAATTTAATAAATACGAAGATTTAAAAAATTCACACCTTTTTATAGCATTCTCCGGATCATCGTTATCAATAGCTACAAAACAATCATAAACATAATCAATCTTAGTAGGATCTCTGCCAGCTGCTTTTGCTACATCAAAAACTTCTTTTTGTTTCTCCTTATAGAGCCATGGTGGTTGATAAAGTGGATACCATCCATCTGCTAATTCTCCAGTTATTTGACGTGTTTTTGGTCCATTGCCAGCAATATAAATTGGTGGACTTTTCTGAATTGGTTTTATTTGAATATAAGCTTTTTTTATTTCTCCCCAGAATTCACTGTTTCTATTGACTTTTTTCTTGGTCCAAAATTCCCTCAATAAAATAATATATTCTCGTAACTTTGAAACAGATTTGTTTCTATCTAAACCATACATGTCAATATTCATTGCCTCTCCTGCTCCAAGCCCAATCATACCTCTCCCATTAGATATTTGATCTAATGTAGCTACTTTATGTGCCATTAGTGCTGGATGAAAGCGATGACAATCAGAAACACCAGTACATAATTTAATTTTTTTTGTTATCATAGCTAAAGATGTTAAAAAACAATATGCATCATAGCATGTTCCTGGACCGGGAGGTAACATTACTGTATGATCAGCATAAAAAACACCAAAAAAACCACACTCTTCAGCCTTTTTTGTTCCTTCGAACATATATTCAAGACGAGGCGTTGGTACAGGGATATGAAAACTAAACTTCATGATTCTAATTAAACTCCTTTATTATTCTTTAATATTTTTCAAAAATACACTATCAAAAAATATATTTTCATTCAATTCTTTTGATAAATGTAAAAATTCTAGAGGTTTATAAAATTTTTAGAATTTCTTTATTAAAACACAAAAATACAAAAAAGTGAGAAAATGGATATAGATATAAAAATCGGGACAGAGGGTACATTTATCCCTCCTTTTGATCGAGGTATAGATACTATAAAGAGAATCGAAAATAGTGGTTATGATTCAGTATGGTTTGCAGATCATTTAATGGGATGGATCCCAGAATCAATTTGGACTCCAGACATTATTGAAATGTCAAAAATTCAGAATAGTCCTCATGATTTTTATGATGTTTATTCTGTAATGTCAGTGGCAGCTTGGAACACTAAAAATATTCAATTGGGTACTAGTGTTACTGAAACGTTTAGGAGACATCCAGCTGTTCTAGCCCAAATCTTTATAACATTAGATCATATATCAAAAGGACGAGCCATTCTCGGCATTGGTACGGGTGAAGGGGAAAATATCATTCCTTATGGTATAAAATGGGAGAAACCTGTTAGCAGATTGGAAGAAGCAATAAAAATAATAAAACTCCTTTGGGAAAATGAAGGAAAAGTCAGTTTTGATGGGAAATTTTGGAAATTAAAAAATGCTGTTCTTTCTATAAAACCCTATGAAGAAAAAAAATATCCTCCTATATGGATCGCTGCACATGGCCCTAAAATGTGTGAATTGGCGGGGAGACTAGGAGATGGTTGGATACCGTCCAACTTTAATCCTAAAACATATAAAGAAAAGCTTGATATTATTCAAAATTCAGCAAAAAAAGCAGGACGCAATCCAGAAGATATTACACCTGGCTTATGGTGCAATTTAATTATTGATGAAGATCATAATGAATGTGATAAACTATTAGAATCTGCTTATGTAAAAAACTATAGCCTAATTCAATCAAATGAATATTTTGAAAAATTTGGTATTTCACATCCATTCGGCAAAGATTTTTACGGCCTTCTTGACTATATCCCTACAAACTACGATCGAGAAACGATGCTTGAAGCTTTTAGTAAGATACCAGCAAAGTTGTGCGATGAAAGCTTTTTACATGGCACACCAGATGAGATTATATCTAAAATTGAAGATTATGCCAAAGCTGGTTTGAAACATATTGTTCTTTATAATATTACCTATAATTGCGATATAAGTAAAGTAAAAAGTTCATTTGGATGTGTAAAGAAAATATTACAATATTTCAAGGGTTAAATTATAGGAAAAATTGAAGAATACGCGAAGGTTGGAATGAAACATATTGTTCTTACTAACTTAACATTTATGAATGATTTATCCAAAGTTAAAAGTTCCTATCACAACAAGCTAAAAGTACTTAATTATTTCAAAGATGACCAATCTTAAAATTTTGATATAGTATACTTCCTTTAAATCTAATTCTTTTTAAATCCTTTTTTTCAAATGAAATCAGAGTAAACTCAGAAATATTTTTATTTTATCGTTAATTTCATTTTTTAGATGAAAATTTTTACATTGTTGATAAATATTCAGAATTCACGTTCATAAATATTAATAAAATATTATCTATATATTTTAATAATTCAATTTACAATTTGATTCATAATAAACAAGAAAGATTCATTTAAAAGAGAGAATCGAGATATTTAAAATAAAAGTCTTAAAAAAAAAATTAATTTTCACCTATGGAATTCATTCTCGGTGTTTTAAAAAAGAAAAGAACAAAAGCTTTGGTATTCATATTTTCAATTTCAGTCATTTTAAGCTGTATAAACCCAAATAACTCTTCAATTTCTCTTAGTCGTTTCAATCAAGAAGAAAAATTTAATGATGATTTGAATGATTTTGAAACTCTTAAAATAAATTTGAATGGGCCAAATGCGAAGCCCTTGTTAGTATATCAACATGCCACAATATCTAACGCTTTTTTTCCCTTATCTTTACCAACAAATATTAGCTTCATTTTGTTAGAGGATTGGACTTCGAAGAATGTTACAATCCATTATGGTGGAGTATCCCATCAAAAGAATTGGGTCGTTAATGGCACTTTCGATACAGGTGAAGCCCCTTGGGAATATAATTATAATAATTCTGATTTTGTTAAACAAAATTTGGGAGTGATTGATAATAGAGAATGTGTTGGAATCTTAATTAACAAAGGTAAGAGTTTTTCTAAAGGAGATTATAGTTATTTCGAAGAAAATTTTACTATACCAGAGCCTTCTGCATCAAATACATTTGCATCTTTATCTATGGATTATCATTTCATTCATACATTAGGTTTTTCTTCTAGCAACATTAGTTTATTTATATCAATTGATATTGGAGGGGAAAAAAAAAATATTACAGCAAGACTCATTGATTTAGCTAAAGATTTGTGGACTGATATGAGTATATTCTATGACCTTAATAATTATAATCAACATATTCCTGGGAACAATAATAATATTACAATAAGGGTGGGAGTTATTGTCGAGAATAATACTTTTACCCCGGCAAGTAAAGAACAAAGAATATATTTTAATAATATTCAATTTACAGTTTGGACTGAACCTAATGCATCAAATTTATTAGTAGCGAAAGATCTTGACGATAATTTCGAGTATGATTATCAAAATATTACTTTTGGTGAAGGGGAAATCTTTATAGATAGAGAAAGAAGTCGAACTGAGACTAGTGATATTAAATTCACCATCTCAAAAAATATATCTTTTACTGAAGAATTGGAAATATATAACATAACAATTACTTCAGAAGCAGTTAAAATTTTTAATACAACAATAAATGGATTGGAAGGATCTATTTTCACATCTAATAATAACATAAATTGGCAAACAGAGTGCTCTTTTTCAATTCCTTATAGTTATTTAAATAACTGGGCTGAGATATATAAGCCTAACGACTGGAATATCACTTCTGTTTTAGATGGATATAAAGTGGAAAAAATAGGAAGCTGTACGGGAATTGGGTTTGGATCAACAAGTGTGAAAATCCCCCAGGGACAATTAAGTTCTGGTTTATGGACCTTTCAGGCGAGTGGGCAAAATTACATTACTAAAGGGAGTATGGTTGTTTGGAATGGAACATTCTTTAATGAACAATCTCATATTACACATGGAGATACGTTTCACATTAATGCAACTTTAAACGATACAATTTCTTTCACAAATACACAAATAAATTGTACAATTGAATATCCTAACGGCACAATTTTCAAAGAACTTCAAAAAGAACCATTATCTTATAATGTAGATTTTGGTGTTTTTACTGTTGGAGATAACATGTCGGTGGGTACATATCAAGTAAGTATAATATGGACAAATAATCAATCTTTTTTAAGTAGAGATAAAGTAGGATTTTTTCAATTTGCATTTAATGTATGGCATCATACAAATCTAACTGCTATAAATTCTTATGTAGAGAGAGTTTCTGGGGAACCACTTTTAATAAGAGTAAAGTATATGGATTCAGATTTTAATAAATACATTGATTTTGCGACAATAACTTATAACTCTACTTTTGGGACTTCTGGAAATATGATTTATACTGGATCAGGAATCTATGTTATTGATGTTGATTCAAGTGGATTAGAAGTGGGAGATTTTTACTTTTCATTTAATGCTTCAAAAAATTACTATGAAAACCAATCTATCAGAAATCTAATTAATTTAAAAATAATAAATCAGCCAATGGCTTTAGAGGTTCCACATACTGTTATTAGTGCCATGGCAAATGATTATGCTATTTGTCAGATAAATGTTACTGGGGCGATTTCTGGTACTTTATTACCGGGTGATATAGACATTACTACTGATTGGATAAATCCATATTCTGTATCAAATATTAGTATTGGTATCTACGAACTTAACTTTTCTACATATAATATCCCAGCTCAAGGTATTATAGAGGTTTTTACAGTTACTATTTTTGCTAATAAAACAAATTATGGAAGTACTACTGGTTTTATCTCGATACAAGTACAACCTTTGGCAACTAAAGCAAGTCTAAATCAGACTGTCGTTAACGCTTTATTTAATGAAAGCTTCTATTTAAAAGTTAATTATACAGATATGGGAACGGGCGAGATAATTACCGGAGCTGAATTAAATGTGTCATGGGCATCAATTTATGCAATTTTTCCCGTTGCTGATGGTTTTATAGTGTATTTTTCTACTAGCAATCTTTCAATGGATATCTATACAATAATCTTTCAATTAAATCATCCAGGATATGAAACTGCTTTCAAAAATATATTTGTAAGTATAGGACCAAAACCAACTTCTATAGATCTATATTTGAATCAAGAAGATAAAACAACAGAGAAGACTATAACAATTCAATCGAATGAGGATTTAAATGTTACTATTTTGTATAAGGATTCGTTAACTAATCATTTCATTTCTGGTGCTATAGTGGAATTGAATGGATCAGGGATTTCAAAAATCTTGGATGAAACTGGACAGCAATATGAGATCAATTTAAGCGCAAGTTCTTTGCCTATTGGAATTCATTTTTTAACAGTTACAATCGAAAAAGAAAATTATTTGTTTGTTTCAGAAATTTTTAGTGTAATTGTAAACCCCATAACTACAGTAGTAAATCTAAATGAGACGATTGTTAATGTATTATTAAATCATGGCTTTTATTTAAAGGTGAATTATACATTTGCGGGAACGGGTGAAATAATTGCCGGAGCTGAATTAAATGTGACATGGGTATCAACCTATACGATTATTCCTGTTGCTGATGGTTTTATAGTGTATTTTTCTACTAACGGTCTTTCAATAGATATCTATACAATAATCTTTCAATTAAGTCATCCAGAATATCAAACAGCATTCGAAAGCATATTTGTAATTTTAGAAGAAAATCCAACTTATATTAAAGTATATTTGAATCAAGTAGACAGAACAACGGAAAAAATGATAACATTTCAATGGAATGAGGCTTTAAATATTACTATTTTATATAAAGACTCGTTAACCAACTATTTTATTTCTGGGGCTATAGTGAATTTGAATGGATCAGAGATTTCAAGAGTCTTAGATGAAAATGAACAGCAATATTATACTATTTTCAGCGCAGGGGCTTTACCTATTGGCATTCATTTCTTAACAGTTTCAATTGAAAAAGATAATTATATGTTTATTTCAGAGGTTCTTAAAATAGTAGTAGAACAAGTAGAGATTTCTGTTGGGACTATTGATTTCCAAGAGTCTCTTGATGTATATGCTGGAAGCACTCAATTAATTAAAATAAACTTAACGGAGCAAAATTCTGGAAATTTAATTCCAAATGCTAATATAACCTTCTCTTGGAGATTTGATATAGGTGAATTTGAAAATTTGGGTGATGGTACTTACCAAGTACAATTAAATATTCCAAGTAGTGCATCGGGAAGTTATAGCGTAAAGCTTATAATAATTATTGAAGGAGGATATTATAAAACAATAGAAACATCTTTTCTTTTATTAGTATTACAAAAACAAACTCCAGATAATAGTTATTTAATCTGGGTAATAGCAATAGTGTTATTAAGTGTAATAGGGGTTCTTGGTGCTTTAATTGCAAGAAGCTATATATTTTTACCGAGGAAAAGAGAAAAGGAACAACAATTTTTAGACAAAATTCAAGTCTTTAAAGATCTTGAGAATATTCAAGGAATTATGCTTATTCAAAAATTTAGTGGTATGCCACTTTTCACAAAAAGTATTTCTGAATTTAATTTTGAAGAAAATGTTCTAATTTCTGGTTTCATTCAAGCAATTACTTTATTTGGTGAACAAGCTATTATAGCTACTTCATTAAAAGAGAAAAAAAAGCATAAAGAAATATTTTCGGAAAACATTATTGAATTGAATTTTAAATTTTTTCATTTACTCATTTGTGATTATCAATATCTAAGAACTCTCCTCATTCTTAAGGACGCATCTTCAGAGAAGTTAAAAAATCAGTTATATTTATTATCAATGGAAATTTCTTCTAAGTTTTCTGGAGAAATAGAAGATTATAAAGGAAAAACCATTGAGTTTGGAACTGAAATTGAGATTCTGTTAAATAAATTCTTATTTTTATATTATAATGAGCCTTTTAAATTAAACCAAGGTGAAATATATATAGAATCTTTGAAAAAGACTCGCGAATTAGAATCAATGGAGTCCCGAGTTCTTAATGTAATCATAACAATAACCAAATTTAGCGAGGAAGTTACAGTAAATAGAATAATTCAAGAAATGGGCGAAGAAAATGTAGATTTAATTTATGGTGGTTTACAGTCTTTAATTGAAAATAAAATAATAATTCCTGCCTATTTTAAAAATAATCAATCTTATTCTTCACTAGATGAATTAAAAAACCGTTAATTAATTTTAAAAGTTCTTAAATTAAATCTACTTAAATCCCGCACAGAATGATAGTAGGTTCTTTGGTAATACATTATGATTATAACCTCCTTCTAATAAAGCATATCGCCTCCCCCTACATAATTTCTCAGAATATTCTTTCATTAATCTTCCCAGTTCTGTGTAATCTTCTGGGTATAATAGGTGGCCCCAATCTTCAATACCTTGGTCGAATCCTGCACTTGCAACAAAGATGTCGATATCCGTTAAATTATCCATATATTCTTCAACCTCTTTGAGATATCCAGTTCGCCCACTTGAATCAGGGTTAAGAATTTTCACTCTAAAATCATCATCTCTATTTGTTAAAATATTAATGTTTCCATCACCAGTGTGCAGATCAAAATCTAATATAAATGCTGATTTAATTTTTCCTTCAGAATATAATTTCAGCAGACTTATACTAATATTGTTAAAATAACAAAATCCCCAACAAGAATCCGCTGAAGCGTGATGACCTGGAGGTCTAATAACGGCAAATGTTGGAATGCTTTTATACCCTTCTTCAGCAGCTAAAATTCCACCACCAGCAGCTAAAGTTGCTAATTCAAATAATAACTTGTCTCTTTTTATATTTTGTAGATGTCTATGAGTATGAGCTCTTAAAATATCTTCATCTGTTGCGGGATTAGGAGTAATTATTTCAAATTCTTTGTTTTCGGAAATTTTATCCATAATTCCTTCTAATCGTCCTACAGAAGCCGCAGGATCCCAAGCGTATTCAGAATTATAATATTTTTCATGAAAAACAATTTTCATAAACTTTTCAACCTTCATTAATTACATTTAAAAAACCATATGATGAATATTATTTAACCATTATATTAGGCTTATTAACTTTTTTTGTAATATACGAAAATGCTCGATGATAATGATATATACCGTAATTTGCAAATACACTTAGATCAATTTCCTGTAGGATTTCCAGCAACAACAACAGGTATTGAAATAGAAGTTTTAAAGCACCTTTTTTCAGAAAAAGAAGCGTTGATTGCGATAAAGTTAAAATGGTCGTATGATACTCTTGAAAATATTTATAATCGTCTTGAGAGTAAGCATATTTCAATAAATTCATTAGAAGATTCGCTTAATAATATGATTAAAAGGGGTACTATAAAATATAAAATTGAAAATGGTAAGAAATTATATGCTAATCTTCCATTAGTTGTAGGGATTTTTGAATATCAAGTTAACAAACTCACTAAAGAATTTTTTGAAGATTTTGATGAATATTTAGTGAGTGTATTTGGTGCAGAGTTATTAGGTACAAAAATCTCTCAATTTCGTACTATACCGATACAACAAAGCGTTACTCCAGAAAATTTTATATCAAACTATGATGAGGTAAAGCAAATAATTCAAAATTCTGAGGAACCCTTAACTGTAGCTAATTGTGTTTGCCGTCAAAGCAAGGAACTTTATGAACAACCATGTGAAAAAACATCTTTAAGGGAAACTTGCTTTTATTTTGGAATAACAGGTCAATTATTTCTAGATCAAGGATGGGCCCGTCAAATAAGTAGAGATGAGGTTTTAAGCATTATGGCGCAAGCTGAAAGTGATGGACTTGTTTTCCAATCAGGAAATACGGTAAATCCAGAATTTATATGTTGTTGTTGTGGTTGTTGCTGTGCAATTCTTACAAAATTACAAAAACTCCCACGTCCATCAAGAGTTATTTCAAGTAATTACTATGCTGAAATAAACTCTGATTTATGTGTGGGGTGTGGAACTTGCGTTGATCGATGCCAAATAAATTCAATAAAACTAACTAACAATTTAGCAAAAATTATACAAAAAAGATGTATTGGATGTGGAGTATGTATTCCATCTTGTCCGGAAGGAGCAATTCAACTTATAAAAAAAGAAGGAGAAATAAGACCTCCATCGTCACAAGAAGACTTATTTTCACAAATAATGAATAAAAAGCAACAATTAAGAAAAAAATAATTTTGGATGAATTTGAAAAATAATCTCTTAAAATCTTCTACTTAACTTATCAATCATATCTTTTGTCATAGATATAAGATTATAACTAGGATTCCAACCCCATTCTTCACGAGCAAGCGAATCATCAATCGATTTTGGCCATGAATCCGCAATTTCTTGTCTAAAATCAGGTTTATAATCTATTTCAAACTGAGGTATATGCTTCTTAATTTCCGCTGCAATTTCTCCAGCGGAGAAACTCATGCCAGTTACATTATATACTCTACGCTTTAATCTTGAATTATCTGCTTCTAAAAGATCAATCATACATTTCAGGCAATCCGGCATGTACATCATAGGTAATATTGTATCTTCTTTTAAGAAACATGCATATCTCTTATTCTTAATTGCTTCGTAAAAGATCTCAACAGCATAATCTGTAGTACCACCACCAGGAAGTGTTTCACTACTAATTATTCCAGGAAGTCTCATTGAGCGAATGTCCAACCCATATTTTTTATGATAATATTCTGCTAAGAGTTCTCCTGCAACTTTCGTGATGCCATACATAGTTGTAGGTTGTAGTACTGTGATATTTGGTGTATTATCTCTTGGAGTAGTTGGCCCAAATGCAGCAATTGAACTTGGCCAAATTATAGTTTTGATATTATATTTTCTACTTGTTTCAAGAATATTAATTAATCCATTCATGTTTATATCCCACGCAGTTTGAGGCATCTTCTCCCCTATTGCTGAAAGTATTGAAGCCATGTGAAATATTGTATCTATTTCATATTCGTAGAAAACTTTTGAAAGTGTATTCCTTTCTAAAGCATCTAAATAAATTACTGGACCAGATTTTCTAATCCCATTTGGAAGTGGGGTTTTTCTGCCAGTAGCAATGACATTATCATTTCCATATTTATTCCTCAGAAAGGGAACTAATTCACTTCCAATTTGACCCGCTGCACCTATTACAAGAATTCTTCTCATTTTTATCAGATTTTGTAATGTTAAGTTATTAGTATAATTCATAATTTACTCCATAAAAAAAGGTTTATTCATATCAATCCCATCTTTAACCCCCATTTATAAGATAAGTAAAACTAAAATACTTTTCATAATAGACATAATTATAATTTTACTCACGTATTCTAAAAAAAATTTAAGGTGATATGATGAAAAGAGATCCTGTTGCTTTTCTTAAGGAAGATATGACTGAATTAAGAAATAACAATCTTGAATGGATTATAAGATATCTTGAGCAAGGATCCAAACCACATTCAGTAGTTGATGGAAAGGAAGTTTTAATGCTTAATACCAACAATTATCTTGGTTTAGCAACACATCCAAAAATAATTCAAGCTGCAATTGATGCTACAAAAAAGTATGGTGCCGGAGCAGGAGCAGTTCCAGTTATTGCTGGCTCATTTGATTTAACTAAACAATTCGAAGAAAAATTTGCTGAATTTAAAGAAGTAGAAGCATCTATTCTATGCCAAACTGGATTTGCTGTGAATTCAGGATTAATTCCCATGTTAGTTGGAAAACCCGATATTGTTGTCTCAGATGAATTAAATCATGGATCTATTATTGATGGAGTTAGATTATCTGGTGCTAAACGAATTATCTATAAACATTGTGACGTTGGAGATTTAGAAAGACAATTAAAGGAAGCTGAAAAAGAAGGACCAAGAAGAATTTGTATAATAACTGATGGTGTTTTTAGTATGGATGGAGATATAGCACCTTTAGACAAGATCGCTAAAGTAGCTGAAGATTTTGGAGCTATGATTTTTGTTGATGATTGTCATGGAGAAGGAGTTTTAGGTAGTGGCCGAGGAATTGTTGCTCATTTCAAACTCCAAGGAAAAGTTCATGTTGAAGGTGGTTCTATGAGTAAAGGATTTGGAGTTTTTGGAGGAACTGTAGCTGGTTCAAGAGATTTAATTGAATTTTGTGCGAATAAAAGTAGAACGTATCTTTTAAGCACAGCACATCCTCCAGGAGTAGTAGCTGCAAATAAAGCTTCCATTGAAGTTGTTGAAAGTGAACCAGAGCACGTTAAAAGAGTTTGGGAACATACTAATTATTTTAAAAAAGAAGTTCAGAGTATGGGATATAATACAGGAAATTCACAAACCCCTATCATTCCATTGATAATTGGTAATCCTGGAAAAGCTCAAGAATTGGCACGAGTACTATTTGTGGAAGAAAATATTTATGGGACTCCTATTGTGTTTCCTATGGTTGCAAAAGAACTTTCGAGAATTAGAGTTCAGATGAACGCATTGTTAACTAAAGAAGATTTAACTATGGCATTAGGAGCTATAGAAAAAGTTGGAAAGAAATTACAGATTATTTAGTAATTTTTCTTTTTTTTTATTTTAATGAAATTAAAGTGGTTTAGCTAGAATAGCTTTAACTCGTAATTCATGGAGTAAGCTTGTAGGTCTTGGTTTAATAAGACATACTGTGTCTGCGCCACGGCCAGTACCCGCTACACAAATAATGTCTCTTTCAATATCTTCAATTAAGCCTGCATCAACTACCATTGTTGCCATTTCTATACAGACTTTTATCCCTTGACTAAATGCGGTACGCAAATATTTAGCCATAATTTCAACGGGACCCCATTGCTTTAATGAAATTCGAATACTCCTTTCTGGACCAGCAAATCCATGTGTTCCAATAAAGAAATTTAGACCTTTATTTTTTAGGATTGCAATTTTCTCCTCTGGGAATTCCTGTCTTTTATCAGCCCCCATAAAAAAGTATGAATGTGTAACAACAACCAAATTATAATCATCTGGATTAAATATATTTAATGATCTTTCAGCAGTTGTACCAGTTGTACTAGCTATAATAATATCTTTTACACTGAACTGATCAGCGTATTTTTTAGCAATTTCTAACGCTTTATCAGTGTGCTGTGGTCCACCTTTTTCAAAATATGTTACCTCAATATTTAGATCTGCCATTATTTATCAAACTTTTAAATTTTTGTATTTAAAATGTAATTTTTTATTAAGATATAATGTGATTATACTCAAATGAATATTTTGGTGATTAACGTTGTTTTCAATAATTATTGATATAGTTTTAAAAAGATCAAAGTCTAAATACATTTAATTATATATTGATGAATTTTAAAACTAAACTAGTGAGATATTATATGAGTGAAAGAAAAATATCTTTAAAAGAGAAAATACTATTTGCTACGAGTGCATTCCCTGATCAATTAACTTATCAAGCATTTACTATCTATGTTTTTACTTTTTATTTTGCAGTCGTAGGTCTTTCAGTGCTTGACATGTGGGTTGGATTTGTTCTATGGGGTGTTTGGAATATGTGTAATGACCCCCTTTTAGGAGCATTAAGCGAGAAAACCAAACAAAAGGGCAAGTTAGGAAAACGTAAATTTTATTTGATAATTTCGTTTATCCCATTATCATTAATAATGATTTTTCTATTTACAACTCCGTCTAACTTTAAGTTCTGGTATTTCTTATTCATAATTTTTACCTTTGAACTTTTTTATACAATGTTTTCAGTAAATACTAACGCAGTTTTTCCAGAAATGTTTCCAACAGAACAGCAAAGAGCGGATGTAAACGTATTCATTAAAATTTTTACTTTGATTGCAATTATACTAGCGTCATTACTTCCAACACTAATCATAGATCCTTTAGTTCCAACTGCATATCCTCCCGATCCCATAGAAGCAGCAGATATCCAATTTAATTATATTATTTCAGGAATAATTTTAGGTTCTATCGTATTAATAATGGCAATATTATTTATTTTCTTTGCGGTAAATGAAAAAGAAGAACAACTAACTGACTTCCAAAAAAGACCAGGATTTTTTGAATCGTTGAAAATTACATTTTCAAATCGAACATTCATAAAATTTACTTTAGGAAATATGCTCATTTGGTACTGTCTAAATGTGTTATTGACTGCATTTCCTCTGTTTTCGGTTTTTGTACTTGGAAGAACTAAAGGATCATTCTTAATTGGTATTACATTGATGTTAACACTTCTTTCTGCAGCAATTTTTATGCCAGTACAATCTAAGATTAGATCAAAAATTGGAACACGTAAAGGTTTAATGATCGGGTTGGGAATATGGATTATTACATTGTTTCCGTTAGTTCTATTAACTAATAATGATCTTAGTAGAATTTTATCAATGTTTATATTTTTTTCCGCGGGTTTTGGCTTGTCTGCGGCATTGTTTTACGTCGATTTAATTCACGGTGATATAATAGATCAAGATGCCCTTAAATTTGGTATAAAAAGAGCAGCTAGTTACTATGGTGTAAATGCTTTTATCCACAGGTTTTCTATGATACTTGGTATCACTACTATCGCAATAATATTTTCTGGAACTGGTTGGAGCAATTATACTCCTATTCCTTCAGAGCCATTTTTAATCGAAATTGGTTTGAAATCGATAATGTTTTTATTTCCTTCTATTGCACTTGTAGGATCAATCCTTTTCTGGAAATATTATGATTTACATGGTGAAAAACTCAAATTAATGAGAGAGGAATTAGCTAAGCATCCTGAATTAAAATAATTCATTCTTTTTTTTTTTAATAGTTATCTTAAATTTTATTTTAATCCTAATTTTTTTCTTGCATCATCAACGGTCGCGGGATCTCTCCCAAGTTCTTTAGCTAATCGGACCATTCTTTTTACTAACTGAGCATTACTCTCTACTATCTCACCTTTCTGATAATACAAAACATCTTCAAGCCCAGTTCTTATATTACCCCCCATACATAGAGCAATAGTAGTTGTTCGGAGGTTCATTTTACCTACAGTCACTACTTGCCATGTAGATTCTTCAGGTAATAAATCAACCATGTTTAATAGATTTCTAATTGTAGCTGGTGCACCTCCCCCAATTCCTAGAACAATACTGAAATGCAGTGGTGGTTTCAGAACTTTAAACTTTGAAACTAAAGTCTCGATATTAATAATATGACTTGTATCATAAACTTCGATCTCAATACTAAAGCCTTTTTTATTACATTGCTCCACATATTTTTTATTAAAGGAAATAGGATTATCAAAAGTATGGTTACCATATTTAGTCTGAAATTCAAACGTGCCTGCGTTAATAGTATGCATATCTGGTGTTGGATCTATATTAAGAAGATTTAACCGTTCTTTAAGAGTAGGCATAACAATAGTTTGACCATATTTCCTCCCTTTACTACTAGTTTTAGTTCCATATGCAATGCGTGCACCTATTCCATTCCCAATTTGAACTATAATTGGACACTTTTCACGTATGAGTTTGACTGCTTTATTATAATACTTTAAATCTGGTGTATTTTGTCCATCTTCACCACGAACATGGAGATGTAAGATTGAAGCCCCTGCCTCATAACATTCTAAGGCATCTTGGGCTTGTTCTTCAGGAGTTATAGGTATGGCAGGATTTGCCCATTTTCCTTGAATACCCCCTGTAATTGCTGCAGTTATAATTACTTTCTCCTCTGTAAGTAGATTTGGTTTCATTTTTTAAACCTTTTATTTAATTATTAACAATTTAATTATTTGTTACGGTTGTTTTTATTAATTATATTAATAATTTCTTTCATTTAATTCTCATGATTTATAAAAAAAACAGTTTCGTATTAAAATAAATAAAAGATAAATATAATTTTGGAATTAAATACCTTATTGTAATTATAGTAAATGCAGAATCATTTTAATTATGCCTACGTATACTCCTAAAGAAGCTGAATTCTATACTTGTTTTGGTGAACAAATGCAAAAAGCTCTAACTAATCCAAATCAGAGTATAGCAACTTCTATTGAAGAATTGGCAAAAAAAATCCCTAACAAAAAAGCTTTATTATATGAAGATTCTTCATGGACTTGGAAAGAATTTAATGAAGAGAGTAATTTAATCGCAAATCATTTTCTTAATTCAGGATTAGAGCCAAGTAATACTGTTGCCTTAATGCTTGAAAATTCACCTGAATACCTTTTTTATACAACTGGAATTAATAAATTGCAGGGGATTAGTGCGTTAATTAATTTTAATCTTAGGAAACAAGCACTAATTCACTCTTTTAAATTGGTAGAACCAAGGTGGATAATTGTTGATGGTGATAGTTTACCTTACTTCATTGAAATTGTTAAGGATTTAGATTATCCATATGAGAATATTTATGTTGTTAATAACAATAAGAATGATACTCATGATTTTACTAACTTACAAACTATCACTAAAAACTTATCCAGAAATAATCCTGATACTACTTATAATTCAATTTTACATCAAACTGCACTGTATATTTACACTTCAGGAACAACAGGTCTCCCTAAAGCCTGTGTAATGGAAAATTTTAAATTATTTACTCAAGGTAACTTCTTAGGAATAGCTTTTGCAAAAGCGGATATAAACGATATTGTATATATCCCAACCCCACTTTACCATAATTTAGCTATAGGAGTTACCTGGCCAGCTATTTTTCGGACTGGTGCTACTCTAGCGATAAGAAAGCGTTTCTCTGCCTCTGAGTACTGGAAAGATATCCATAAATTTCAAGCGACTTATAGCATCTATGTTGGTGAAATCCCTCGATATCTTCTCAATCAACCACCCTCTGAATATGAAAAAAATCATACACTTAAAAAGATATTAGGATTAGGACTTCGAAAGGAGATATGGGAAAAATTTCAATCTCGTTTTCAGATTGATCATATATACGAATTTTATGGATTAACTGAGGGGCATCGATCTCTTATTAATGTTGAGGAAATTCCCGGAATGATAGGGAGATTAACTCAATCTGGATTAATTTTAGTAAAAGTTAATCCTGAAACAGGTGAATTTTACAGAAATGAGAGAGGTTATTGTGTTAAATGCAAACCAGGTGATATTGGAATGGTTTTGCTTAAAATTGATAAGGGAACCTTTTTTACGGGGTACACAGATAAAGAAAAAACAGAAGAAAAATTTCTACATAATGTTTTTTTAAAAGATGATACTTATTTTAATACGAATGATATGTTAATGCTTCATGATGACCTTTGGGTATCGTTTGCTGATCGATTCGGTGATACTTACCGATGGAAAGGTGAAAATATATCTACTCTTGAAATAGAATCCATTCTTAATTCTTATCCATCAATTTATATGTCTGCTGTTTATGGTGTTCCTATTCCAAATACGGAAGGAAAAGCTGGGATGGCTGCAATTAAATTAAATCCATCTTTGAAATTTGAGATTGATGATTTTTCTCGATTTATTGTAGATGTTTTTCCAGTCTATTCTATTCCTGTTTTTATTCGAATTTGTGAAGATGAACTAGAAATCACAGGACCATTTAAAATTAAGAAAACCAACCTACAACGCGAAGGATATGATATAGAATTGATTACTGATACAACATATTTATGGAATCAACAGGACAAAAAGTATATTTTCTTGGATAATGATTTATATCAGAAATTAATAAATGGGGAGTTAAGAATATAAAAAAGAATTTTGGGAGTTATTATTTTGAAAAATCTTTTAGATGGAAAATATGCATTAATTACAGTTGGTGGGAGAGGAATTGGAAAGGCAGTTGCTCTTGAATACGCTAGAAATGGTGCTAACGTTGCAATTACAGCCTTAGAAGAAAATGAGTTACTTGAAGTTGTTAGTGATATCAAAAAATTTGGTGTAGAAGGGATTTCCATTCCAGCAGATTTGACTAATATTGGAGAAGTAAAATCCGTTGTAGAAGTATATTTTAAAAATTTTGAGAGATGTGATATTTTAGTAAATAATGCTGGGATGTCATATTATTGTTCAATGTTAGATGTATCCCTTGAAAAAGCATTAAAGTTGTTCAATCTTAATCTTATTGCCTATTATGCAATGGTGAAACTAACCCTGCCTAAAATGCTTGATCAAAAAAGTGGTAATATTATTATGACTGCTTCTGTTCATGGTAATATGTTTTTTAATCCAAACCAAGTTGCATATTCTTCAACAAAAGCAGGTGTTTCTGCTATGGGTAAATGTCTTCATAATGAATTAAATCCATTTAATATTCAAGTAAATGTGATTCTTCCAGGGGCAATTCACACTAAATTATATGAAGATAGTGCTGAGCGAGGACAAATAGCACCTGATCCAATCTCTCCCGAAGCCATCGCACCTATGTATCTTTTTCTAGCAAGTGATTTATCATTTAGACGCTATCAAGGAAAGATCATAAATCAAATGCTACTATTTGATCTTTTACCAAAAATAAAGAAAGAAGTAAATCAAACAAATTTCAACATTAAAAAAATAACTAAAATTATGAAAAGTAGACTTAAAAAAGGAGAGTATGGTTTGTTGCGAAAAAACCAAGAACTAATAGATTTCCTTATTAGATATTGATTTTATTAATCATATTTGGGATAATTGCACGAGTAATTATAACGAAGTACACCATTTTTTTATTTCTTGATTGAACATGGGCTATTAGTGTAAAATAGGTAGTTAAAGTTAAAGTAAATAATATTGATAATTGAGAGATTATTGAAGATTTTTAAGTATTAAAGATAATATTAAATTAAAAAAAAATAACAAAAAGGAGAAGTAAAAATTGACAATTTGTTTTGTTTTAATGAATGTTCAGGCTGGATTTGTAGAAAATGTGGTTAAAAGTTTAGAAAAAATACCAGAAGTTAAAGAAAGTTATCCAGTTACTGGAGGTATAGACATTATTGTTAAAGTAGAAGGACAAGATGTAGAAACAATCGCAAAAACAATTCTAGCGAAAATCCATAGTATTGGGGGTGTTAACCGTACAGAAACCCACATTGTCGTTCCCCTATAAAAGTTATGAAGAAAGGAATTTATAGATATAAGTTAACAGAAAGAAAAAAATAAGAGTTAATTGGATTTTTCTTGAAATATTCTAGGATTCATCTGAATTATTGGATTCTTTTTCCATTTCACTTCTAAGAAATTGAATATTTTCCTTAAGTGTTTTTTTTATTGGGTCACCTTTTATCTCAAGTTTATCTAAAATCTGAACTGCTTCCTCAAATAATTGTAAGGCCTCAGGGTATTGAGCCTTTTTATAGTATAATCCCGGAAGATTAAAGAATTTATAGGATATACATTGAGTAGCAGTTATAATAATCCATATGAGTATGAGTATTGTCAATATCCATTCGATTAAAGGTTTAAACACAATAAGTAGAATTATCAACATAATTCCTATAAAGAAACCATAATACGCTAAATATCTTTTAAATGCTGGGCCTTTATACATCATTGATTTTGGTACTAAGTACATTAAATAACTATAAAGAACGATATAAAAAGATGAACCAATAAAGGCAGTGGCAGCAACAAAACCATGAAATGCTACAAATGCTGCTATATATGTTTCGTCTGGAATTATTCCGACTAAGGCAATACACATGTTAGAGAAAATTGCTATCCCTGTCGCTATTCTTCTAAGATTGTCGTTAATATTTACTAATTCTCTTTCAAGATATATATAAAATGGAATTAGTAAGGAACCAGTCACTACAAACGCAATACTGAATAATGATTTTGCCTTCATTAGTCCTAATGTACTCACGGTATGTATTAAAGGATTATATCCCGGAGTAACAATAGCAGTTAATGGTAACATAACTGACATAAATAATGCACCAGATAGACCAAATAAAACTTCCATCCTAGATTCTGTTTTTAATACCATTTTCATCCCTTCTTAAAATAATAAATACAATATATTTTGGCTAAAATTCAACTTTTTTATAAAATAATTATTATCGTCAAAATTTATAAAGTTTTTACGTAATTTTCTCATAAAAGATTTCTCTCGTATTATAGAAAGAATTTAAAACAAATAGAATGAAGTAAAAAGTAAAATTTTATATTAAAATAAACTGATATTTATAATTAGTTAAAATACCAAAAAATCGATGAAATGATCCAATGAATGAAAAATTCACGTTCAAAATTACAATTATTGGCGATGGTGCTGTAGGTAAAACCTCACTAATTAGAAAATTTACACAAGGAGGTTTTCAAGACGAATACATTCAAACAATTGGAGCACAATTTTCCAAATATACTGAAAAGATTGAAGGTGATAGCTGTAAATTATTCTTCTGGGATATTGCAGGTCAAGATACTTTCCATTTCTTACGTCCTGCTTTTTATAAATCCAGCTTGGCTGCTATTATTGTGTTTTCTCTTGAAGAAAATGATTTTGGTAGAGAAAGTTTTAAACACGTTCCGAATTGGCAAAATGAAATAAAAAAATTCTGTGGAGAAATACCTATTTTACTATTTGGAAATAAAGTTGATTTAATTGATGAGAAAACCTTCGATGAGGAGAAAATCCTAAAATTTGTTGATAAAAAAGACGTTTTCGGGTATTATAAGACTTCCGCAAAAACGGGCCAAGGAGTACACGAAGCTTTTCAAGCGATTATTCACGAATTGTATTCTAAATACAAGGAACTCTCTGAACAATAGAAATAATTAAAAATTTAGACAAATTTTTGAATCTCGTATATAAAATCTTTAAAATTTAATGCTTTACTCAATAGATTTTAAAAATTATATCTCCCAAAGCTCTTTTGGGAACGTGCATTTTTCCTTCATTATCTTTCCAATAGTTAAAAGAATCTATATAAGGTTCAATTACAGATTCTTCATCTGGATATCCTAAACTAATAACATGTTTAATTTTATAGTAATCTGGAATATCTAATAATTTTCCTATCTTTTTTGCATTGATAGACCCCATCCAACAGCATCCAAAACCAAAATTAACGGCACCAAGTAATATATTTTCAACAGCGGCTCCAACATCAAAATCAACATATGCATTTTTTATGTTTGTATTTACAAGCACTATAATATATGCAGTAGGTTTTCTTCCTTTTTCAGGAGTTCTTTGTTCTTCAGGAAGAGAATTTGCCCAATTTACTAATGGAAACAATTTGTCTCTGATTTCAGCGTTATGAACAATGACAAATTCAAGAGCTTGAATATTACGTGCCATTGGAGCTATACGGGCATAATCAATTAATTGTTTTAAAAGTTCTAATGGAACGGGATCTTGTTTAAATCTTCTGATCGTTCTTCTCTTATAAATTATTTCTTCGAAATTCAATTTTCTCACTTCATTATTGATTATTGATGGGATTTAATTAAATTTTCCGCCAATTTGTAAAAGCTTTTTTCTATGTTTTTTCCAGTTAACGCAGAAGTCTCGATATACTCTAAGGTAAGTTCATTTGCAATTTTTAATGCTTTTTCAGAAACTAGATATCTTTCAGAAATTAAATCTTCCTTATTTCCTAAAATAAAAATAGGATTTTATAAAAATTTGTGAATTTGAATGGTTTACATTTTAAATTATCGAAGTTCGTGAAACACCTCTTTCACGAAGATGCCGCTAGATAATTATAAACGCGATTTATACAATAATGTAGCAATTGTAGAAAATGCATAATCTACATTTTCTCCTTGTAGTGCTGAAGTTTCTATAAATCCTAAATTTAATTGGCTTGCTAGATTATTTGCCATATCAACTGTTATCGTTCTCTGCTCAACCAAGTCATTTTTATTTCCAATAACAAAACCAGTTAACATATCTGAGCTATTTTTTAATTGATCGAGGACATCTGAGTACCATTTAGGAATACTATTAAAGGTTTCAATTCTAGTCAAGTCAAAAACTAAGAATACAGCATCAGAGCCTCGATAAAATTGTTGTCTCATTGTTTGAAATTTTTGCTGACCTCCAATGTCCCATAATGTTAACTGCACAACTGAATCTTCAACCTTAAAGATCTTATCTGTCACATGAACACCAAGAGTAGGGACATATGATCTTCTAAAAGCATTATCTGTATATCTTAATATTAATGAAGTTTTCCCTACATTTGGATCTCCCACGATAATTATCTTAAATTGATAATCTATTAAACTTCGGTCTTTAAGGTTCTGTTCGGGAAATGCTGCACTCTTTTGTTGAGTAATTTCTTGAACTTTTAATTCTTCCAAAAGAGCGGATATATTAAATTCAAGATATTCAAGTACTTTTATAAAATCTTCTCGGGATGCTTTTGAATTTTCTAAATTAATTATTTCTGGGGTGAGGTTATTAAAAGGAATAGATAGATCATTAATATATTTATAAAAAATTACATCATCTATTTCTTGAAACAACAATATAAGAGCAGATTGACCAATGCCTCCTCGTCTTAAAGGATCATTCCATTTGATATATTTAACCATTCCCTTTAAATTCTTTGAAGGAAAGGGGAGAATCACTAAAGATTCTGGGATGAGACCATCTTCACCTGATAGGATGGTTAATGCCTTAATGCTTATATGAATTAAATCCATTTGTGTGAATGTATTGGGAAGCCATGCTACGGGATTAGGTCCCAATTCATCATTCATTTCTATGTATACTATCCCTTGAATTATTTCACGTTTCATGAATATTTAAAATTCCTTTGAATAAGATAATAATATATTGATAAGGTGTAAATATTTCACTTTTAACTAATAATATAATCTTTTTAAATAAATATTAATTGCTAAAAAAAAAAAGAAATTAGATTATACCTTTAAACCTAAATACATGAGCCAGAAGCTAGATAGATACCCAATTCTTACTATAATCACTAAAATTCCCGGAACAGTTAATCCCTCTAATAATCCAAATATACAAAAAAATATTGAACCTATTGAAAGGTACAAGAAATTTTTACGTATAACTCCTGAAGATTGAAGAGCTTTATATAAAAAACCAAGTCCTAAGAAAATTAAAACAGCAATCAACATAACACCCATTAATATTCCCGCAAGAGTCATTAAATTGACATTATAATCAATTAAATTTATACTAGGAGGTATTGGTGGTGAGGGAACGAAATTAAACGACTCTAAAGGATATAAAAAAACCACAATTTCAAAGAGTATTGAAATTATTAAGATAACGACAACGATATATCGCTTTATTTTGGGAGTTAATAATTCTGCGCCGATATACATTGCTGTGATTATTGCAGGAGCAAACCATATATAAGAGAGAATAGCAACCGTACCATTGTTAGCCATGTTTTGTTGAATAATAAGAACTGATAGAAAATCTGTAAAAACACCTAACCACATAAGTCCCGCAAACATGTTAGCTGCCCCTAAAAAGGCAACTAATCTAGCATTTGTTTTTTTTGCTCTATAAATAAAAAATAAACCGAATATTATACCAAAAATCACTACACCTGAAGCAGTGATTCCATCAATCCATCCATTTATATCTAGTGGCAATTTTAAATTTCACCATCTTCTATGCTTTAATTCATTAAAAAATGAATTTTATTTTAAATTATTATATGATATTTTAGTTTAATAAATAATTGGTTGATATTTTTTTTCCTAAAAAGATTCTATATTTTTTAAGGAAAATTTTTTAATCTTTTATTTTTTCTAAGATAGAGATGATTCGGTAAATTGTAGTGCGGGAGTGGAAGGGGATATTGGGATCTTGACTTAAATCACCAACCATATACATTACATTGCTGGAAAGAACACCTGGGGTCTCATCTTCCCTATGTAATTCATTAATACCTCTTTGTGCGATTCTTTTTATATTTCGAGGAACGCTCCTGTCCTGTATCATACCATTTAAAAGATATTCTACATTTTCAAAGCCCTTTTTTTCTTCTTCAGTTAGTGTTCTTGGCATTGAAAAAATCACCATATAAAATCTACGGCAGATTAATAAAATAGAAATTTAAAAAGTAAAATACTTTTTAAAATATAATTTTTTTGATTTTAAAAGAATTCTAGCAGAATCCTAATTCAAAATTTGTCTTTTAAATTTAGTATAGATTTATCTGAATTCATTAATTTGATTCTAAAAATTATGAAATAAATCAATAATCTTATTTTTCAAACGATTTCAGAAGTCAGTGAAAGCGAATTTAATCAGAGTATTATAATAATTAAAAGTTATTGTTAGAGCCTAAAAAAATTCGTAAGATAAAAAGCTTAAAAATAATGGGATCAATATCAAGTTTATATCTTATAATATGAAATTCAATCTAAATTTGGATCTTAAATTATTAAAAAAAAATAATATATAATGGATGATAAATATTGACACTTTCACCATATGAAGGATATAAATTTTTCCAAATGGAAAAGGATAAAGATGTATTAATTATAAAATTAAATCGACCTAAAGTAAATGCATTAAGCGAAAATGTTTTTAAAGAATTATTCGATATTGTTAAAACTGCAAATGTTGATACAGAAGTAGTTTCTGTTGTTATAGCTAGCGCAAATCCAAAACTTTTTACAGTAGGAGCAGATATTAAAGAAATGATTAAGAAATATGGGAGAAAACCAAAAAAAGCAATTGATAATCTAAATTTAGGTCATTCCACATTTAATTTAATTGAAGACTCTCCAAAATGCTTTATAATAGCATTCAAAGGTACATCTTATGGAGGAGGTATCGAACTAGCATGTGCGTGTGATATCAGAGTTGCTTCAGAAGATGCATATTTTGCTATGCCTGAAACAAGAATTGGGCTTGTTCCAGGATATGGAGGAACCCAACGACTTCCTCGTATTATTGGTTGGGGGCGAGCTAAAAAATTTATATTAAGTGGAGAGCCAATAGATGCTCAAGAAGCCTTTAGAATTGGTTTAATTGATGAAATTGCACCAAAAGGCAAAGAATTACAAAGAGCTTTGCATTATGCTCATTCAATTGCACGGGGAGCTCCAATATCGGCAGCATTAACTAAGAAAGCTATAAATGAAGGTTTTAATATGAATTTAAAAGATGCTCTTGAGAAAGAAAAAGAGTGTTTTATGAGAAATATCAAAACACAAATGTGGGAAGAAGGACTATGGGGTTTTATCAGAAAAAAACCTCCAGCTTTCAAACGCATTGGAGAAATCGGATATCCCTTTGAAGATTATTTTACTTAAAAGGGAATATTCTTCATATAAAAAAAAATCAAAAATTCATAACTTTTAATTTAATATAGATTACACATTTAATTCGATTTTTTTTCCGCAAAAATTACATTTTTTTAATTCTCTACTAAAAAATTCTCCACATTCATTACATTTTTGTAAATTTGCATCTATTATTTCTTTAGCCATACTTAAAAATGCTTCTTTTACATTATGTCCTGTTTTTGATGAAGTTATGAAAATTTCTTTATTTGCTGTATATTTATCACAAAATTCCTTTGCTTCTTCTTTAGATACTTCTCTTTTATCTTTCAAATCAATCTTTGTAGCAATAAATGATTTAACAACATTTTTAGAAGCATTTTCATCGATAATCTTAACCCAATTTTCTAAACCATATAATGATTTTTTATTGGTCATATCAAAAAGAATTAGAGCTGCTGCAGCTCCTTGTATATAAGGAGGGAATAGAGTACGAAATTTTTCTTCTCCTCCAAAATCCCAAATACTTAGGGTTATTGGTATTAACTTGGAATCATATTTTAATTCAATTGTTTTCTTCTTAAAATCGACACCAATAGTCTCCTTTAGGGTTTCAGAGAAGATATTATTACAAAATCTTATTAATAGTGAACTTTTACCTACATTTTTATCCCCAGCTAAAACAATTTTAAATTTATACATGATTTAATTACCCTTTAATTAATAATATAGAATTATAAGATAAAATAATAAATAAACCTTAATAATTTTCATGATCTCTCAATACTTTCTTTAGGTTTTAAAATTTCACTTAAGAATTGGACTTTTTAAAAGTTATTAGAAAATTTATACAAAAATTAGGGAGATTGAATATTAGTTTTATTTGGCTTTTTTAATATGCTAACTATCGCAAAGATTTTATCTATTGCAGCATCTTTTAATTCAAAATAAAGGTCATTTAAAAAAATATATTTAAAATAGATTTACTTTTTTTATTAGAACTCTAATAGATCCCAAATTCACGGATTTCTCGCTTTAATTCTGGAATTTTTTCTCCTAATTCAATAATTTGGTCTTGATATTTATTAAAATAATCGTTAAATCTCTTTTTCTCACCTAGATCTATTTCTTTTACGAAATCATATGATATTTGTTGGATTATGTCAAAGATTTGGTTAAATTGTTCAGTAGACTTCATAAGTCTTTGATCTACTTCTTTACCTTGCTTCCTCACCATATTCCGTAGTTTACCTCGGGGAATTCTTATTTTTTCTATTATGTTATCACATTCACGCAGAAATTCATAGGATTTTATTTTATTTTCCTCACTAAGTTTTGCCTCTATTATTTCTGTTCTCCAAGTATTTATCCTTCCTCTAGCAAATGTATCAAAATTGAGAGAGAGAGAATCAATGCCTTCTCTGACTAAAAATCGAAGGAATTCAGGATCATCACTGGGAGCTTGCCCACAAATTCCAACCTTTTTACCGTATTCATGGGCAGTCTTGATTAAATGACTTAAGGATCTTCTAATCGCTTCACTATTGGTAGTATATTTAAATTCTTTAGCTATTGGTATCAATTTAGAGCCATCTCTATCAACCCCATATGTTAATTGGGTCAAATCATTGCTTCCAATGCTAAATCCGTCAAAATATTGACAAAATAAATCAGCACAAATAATATTTGAGGGAATTTCTGCCATTACATAAACTTTTAAATCATCTTCTCCTCGAATTAAACCTTCACTTTCCATTATTTCTATAATTTCTTTTCCTTCTTCCGGTGATCGACAAAAGGGAACCATTGGAATTATGTTTTTTAAGCCCCATTCACGAGCTTTTTTAATAGCTCTTAATTCTAACATAAAGGCATGTTGGAAATCATCAGAAACATATCTTGAAGCACCTCTAAAACCCATCATTGGATTATTCTCTTCACCTTCATATATCCAACCACCTATTAAATTTGCATACTCATTAGTTTTGAAATCTGAAAGTCTAACTATGCATTCACCAATGCTCCCATCGGATAAAGTCTTCCATACCCCCGCAGCTATTGTAGCGATTCCTTCAGCCAATTTCTCAACATAAAATTCTACTTTATCCTCATAACCGATTGTTAAAGTCCTTATTTTATCTAGAGTATGTTTTAATTGAAAAATTTCTTGATTAAAAGGATCTTTATGATATAAATCGCTTTTTTTAATATTTTCAATCTTTTTTCTTTGATCTAATAATATATCATATCTCATTACTAAAGCTTCAAAATCGATTAATGCGTTTGGATGAATTTGAGCTTCATCATTAATTATAAATTCGAGGCGGGCTAACCCTGTGCCATCTGGATGCTTTCCTTGACTTAATGCGCCTTTTGGGATTCCCAGATTCACTAGTACTTTTGTTTGAGTTTGTGGAAGTTTAGCAAATTCAATTACATCGGAGTCAAATTCAACATCTTTAAGCCAAATACGTGGTTCCCCTTGACTACAATCAATAGTTATGTATTCAATTCCTTCGCGCAGTTTTTCTTTCATAACCTGTACAATTTCATCAGCTCCAACAATTGAAGTAATATTTAACTCTCGAGATACAATTGCAGCATGACAAGTGGGTCCACCTCGCTCAGTAATGACTCCTCCCAAATTCTGCATATAAGAGGTCCAATCAGGGTTTGTTTCTTCTGTAATAAGAATGTCTCCTTCTCTTAATAAGTGTGCATCATTAATTGACTCAATAATTTTTACTTTCCCATAACCTATTCTTCGTCCAATAGCGATACCTGAGTTTTCTACTAATAATCCCTCTTGGGTCAATTTAACAGGATCTTCAAGAAGATAGAAGATTTCTTCAACATCACCCTTGATGCTATGAACAGTTTCAGGGCGTGCTTGGACAATATATATTTTTTCATTGTTTCCGACTGCAAATTCTATGTCCATCCTTCGACCATAATGTGTTCTAATTTTTTGAGCATAATCTGCTAATATTAGGACCTCATTTTCAGTTAAACAATATTGCATCTGCTTTTTTTCGGGTACTTGAACTACTTCAGTTCCTATTTTTTCAGTACCTTTAGTAAAAATCATCATTTTCTCTTTTTTAGCAAGCTCACGACGAATAATCCTTAGTTTTCGAGGATCATGCTTGAATACCATGAACTCATCTCCTTTTTCAACACCTTGTACTATTAATTCTCCTAAACCCCAAGTTCCCCTAATAACAACCACGTTCGGGTTACCCGAATCAGGGTCCTCAGTAAACATTACACCAGAGGATTTAACACCACCTAAACCTCCCGCCATTTCTTGGACCCCCACTGAAAGTTTTACGTCAAAATGATCGAATCCTGCCCGTTCACGATACATTGTTGCTCTTGTGGTAAAAACTGATGCCATGTCTTTTAAGATATATTCTAAGATTTCTTTTTCGCCAGATATATTTAAGTGAGTATCTTGTTGCCCCGCAAATGAAGCGTCAGGTAAATCTTCTGCTGTAGCGGAACTTCTAACAGCAAATGTAGATTTCTCTCCAATTTTCTCAATTAATTTAGAATAAGCATGTAAAATCTCATCCGCTAGAGAATCTGGAATTTTAGATTGTTCGATTACATATCGTATATTAGCACAAATTTTATCTACTATTTCAACAGACTTTATATCTTCTGATTTCAATTCATTAGAAATCCTATTAATATCTTTTGCGATCAATTCTCGAAGTGATATTTCTTTCTCTTTAATAGTATAAAAATTTGTATCCAAGACATAATCAAAAGCATTGGATGTAACGGCGAAACCAAGTGGAACTGAAATACCGAAACTCAACAATTCTCCGAGTGAAGCATTTTTTCCTCCTACAAGAGGGACATCATTAACTCTTAGATCTTCGAAGAATTTAATATATTTATAATCACTCATTTTTAAGTAGAGTCCTTAATCTATCTTAGTAATAAGATTTGCTCTAAATAATAATTATTATTCTTCTGATTATTAATTAAACGTTAATAAAAAAAGTAACGTCAAAAACCAATTATTTCAACTCTTTTTCAAAAACTTCAAAATCAGAAGATGTGTATAAACAAAAGATAACTTGATCAATTTGAGTATTACCCTCTAAATATTCTATTGTTGTTGAAAGCATAATTTTTGCACATCTTTCTATTGGATATCCAAAAATTCCCGTAGATATTGCAGGGAACGCAATTGTTTTAAGCTTATACTCATCCATCAATTTTAAACTATTGAACGTGGCATTTTTTAATTTCTGATCTTCATTACCTTCACCCATTCTTGGTCCTACAGCATGAATAACATATTTAGCTTTTAACTTCCCTCCAGTTGTGATAATTGCTCCTCCTACATAAGTACTGCCAATCTTATTACATTCATCTTGAATTGTCGGCCCACCTTTTGCCTTAATAGCACCAGCGACCCCACCACCAAGGATTAGATTTGTATTAGCAGCATTTACTATAGCATCTGTTTCAATTTCGGTAATATCACCATGAACTAAGCTTAACATTGAGCTCTTTACTTTTAATTCCTTCATATTTGATCCTTAATATTGAACTAAATAAAATAAATAATTAAAAAATAGTAATTTTATTGATCTTCACTACTTTTTTTAAAGATTTCATCAAGTTTTTGCCTGTCCTCATCAGACATCTTACTCATAGCCTCCATATTTTGCCGCATCAAATCCATCATGATTTTTTGTGAAATTAATTGATTTAAGATAGGTATTGCAATCCTCATCCTTGTTAATTCATAATGCATGGTCTTCGCTGTTTCTCGCATCTCTTTTAGTTCATCTTTAGTCATACCTTCTTCACCAATTCCTGGACAATCAGCATCAACAACAATAAAGTTTTTTCCATCAAATTCTAAAGGATATGTACGGCAACTTAAAGGACGATTATCATAGACTAAGCATTTTTTTTCATCTTTATTATATAAAGGACATTTTACGTTAAGTAATTCTTCTATAGGTACACTTCCAAATGGGTCCTTATTGGTTTTTTCCTCTTCTCCTTCCGTAGGGGGGGGAGCTAAAGGTTTTAATATTAAATCAATCCCTCCATCTGGTTTTTGATAGATACTTAAATATGGCATAAAATTAGCAACAACACCATTTCTAGCCCACATTTCTAAATCCCATAGCGTTATTGGTATTGGTCCTCTTGCAGAACAACAATTATCACAACGAGTACATTTAAAAGTAAATTTTGCTTTTGCTTTATCGTCAGTACGTTCTTTTTCAGCAGATTCTTCTTGAGTATCTTGTCCTTCAGACGTTTGATTATTTTTTTCTTCTTCTGACATTAAAATTTCACCATTAATTTATTTTGATATAGTGATATATTAAATTGTTATGAGAAAAAGAATATAACTTAGAAAAAAAATTTTATTTTTATTTCAAATAAATGGGTATGAATTTTTAAGAAATTATAAATAATTTTTCCCTATCTAATAATCGTCCAAGATTAATCAACGCCGGTTCAATTATAATTTTCTCACGAATGCCTGTAAAAACTATTTTACCTGTACTAAATATCAGAAAAACAGACTTTACGGGATTAAAAGAATTATATACTAAACCAGGAAAAACTTCCGGCTCATAAATAGCGTTTTCCAATATAGTTACTGCGAGGTCTAAATTTATTTGTTTATAAAAGTCTGCAGTTCCTACAATGTTCACGATTTCTGTATTAATTGAACTCTTTTTTATAGAAATCTTAAGGTTTTCATTAAGTTTCAATAATAATTGCTTTATCACTAAATTAATATGACTAAATAATTTTAAACCAGTTAGAATTAGTTTTCCATTTCTAAAAATAATAGTTACACATTTTGGGTGTTTAAATCTTATAAAAAGTCCTGGAAAACGTTCTGGATTGTACTCAGTATTATTTAATTTTGCATCAATTTTTCGTAAAACAAGATCTTCGCTTAAATTTAATGATATTTTAACCACAATATTTTGAATAGTATATGTCAGACTTTTTATTTCATCTTCTGGCTTTACATCAAGAACCATTAATGGACTCCTTAATATTTCTTGTTCTAATATATCTCCAATTAATTATTAATGAGGTATTCTATTTAACTCTACTTTTTCAACTCAATTTAAATGGAAATGTTTAATTTATTTATTTCAGTTAATGTAGAACTTCTTTAAGAAAAAATTATTAAAAATCGTTAATAAAACATAAAAAATAATCCATTGGAACAATTTAATAAAATTTGATAACAAATAAAATTAAAAAGAATTAAGATTTAACCTTTCTAATAAAGATTTTTAATAAAGATTAATTTGATTTTTTATATTGACTTATTAAAACTATTTATCATGAAGCGATTGATCTTAAAAAAAATATATATCTGGTTATTACTAACAATTAACTTATTATTTGCATTTATTATCGGTTTATCAATTCCATTGTTAGAATCTGCCAGTTATTTTAATTTTGGTTTTGTTATGATTCCATTATTAATAATTCTTAATTATATAATACTCGATAGGTTTCACTATTATCTGAAACATACAGATGAAGAAGGGGAAAATAAAGATGCAAAAATTTAAGGAATTAAGTAATATTAAAAAACCTATCATTGAATATAACGGACGAAAATATATCTTCTCTATAAGATCTTTGATTATATTCGCTATTGGAGCACCTTTATCCGCTTATCTTATATATCTGTTCTTTGATCTTGAAATTAATTATTGGTTACATGAAATTGTTGTAAAACAAACAGTATATTTCTTAAACCTGTTTTTTAATATGGGTGTAAAAGCAGTATATGCTCCAAATGGAAAATATCATTGGTATTTCGATATTCCTGGGAGACCATCAATTTACTTCGAAACATTTTGCACAGGGGTGCAAGCTATCGTTATTTTTATCGGAATTATCGTTTTCACGCCCCATAGTCAAGACCCAGCCACAAAAGAGGATATTATATGGCGGAAAACAAAAGCTCTTATCGTTTCATCAGTAATCTTTTATGTTGTAAATATTATCCGAATGATAATTCAAATTGATTTATATTACATAGGGTATAATTGGAATGATATTCATGTATCAATAAGTGCAGCTTCTTCATTTATTGCAGCGATTATCGTCTTGCTGATGCATAAATGGATTCCAGAATTTATATTATCAATAATTTATATCGGAACCCTTGTAAGTGAACCTATAAAGCTAAAAAGAAAGAAAAAAGTAAAAGAAATGGTGGAAAAAATGAACAAAGTTGAATTAAAATTAATGCGAAAAATTTTAAGGATGGATAAAAAAACTTATTTACATGAAATTTCTACTTGGTCAGAAGGGTTTGGTTATTTTATTGATGGAGATTACTTAACAATTCCCACGGAAAAAGTGCCAAATTTTATTAAATTATTAATGTTGGATAAACCTTTTAAGAAAGATATTTAGAATATAATAATTTTTTTTCACTAGAAAAATATAATAATTAAGAGTATTTGATTGAATTATGTTAGAGTTTGAATCTGAGCAAAAAACAATCCAAATAGGTAATATTAAATTAGGTGGTCAACCAGGGGAAAATCCTATTGTTATGATTGGAACTGTTTTTTATGCTAAGCATGCTGCGTTATTGGATGAAAAAACGGGCAAAATCGATAAAAATCTTATTGAACAAGAATTAAATGAATTTACAGAATTAATTGAAGATACTCAATTACAAGGAGTAATTGATGTTGTAGGGGCATATCCAGAAGCACTTGTAAAGGAATGTGAATTTATTGCAAATAATGTAGAATATCCCTTTTTGGTTGATGGATTGAATGATTCTTCAAGAATACCAGCAATGGAAATATTAAAAGAAATAGGCTTATTAGATAGAGCTATATTAAACAGCATTGATGGAAATACTACAGATGAAAACTTACAGCGCTTAAAGGAAATTGGAGTTAAAAATGCTGTGCTTCTAACATTTGGGAATAAATATATTTTTCCAAAACAGAAGTTGAAATTCTTAAAAGAGTCATTAATCCCTAAGGCTCAAAAAGCAAATATTAATAACTGTATTGTTGATACAGCTGTATTAGATTTACCCTCAATTTCGATAAATTTTGCAACAACTGGATTAGTCAAAAAAGAATTAGGATTGCCTACTGGATTTGCTCCTGCTAATGCAATTTATGGATGGAGTTTTGCTAAAAAATATGGTGAAAATGCTAGATGTGGTGCTATAGCATCAATAATGGCCTATTGTGCTTCTGCTCCCAGTGATTTTATTTTGTTTGGACCAATAAAATTCGCAAAATGTATTGTACCTGCAATTTCTTTGATATCTGGAGTTAATTCTTATTACAGAAAAAGAATTTTAAGAAAAGAAGTAAGTGAGAGAACATCTTTAAAAGCAATTTTTTAAGAGATATATGAAAAAAACTTCAAAAAAGAATATCCTTTTTTCAGAAAACATCAAAATAAGGCTTGTAAAGGATGTAATGAAACAATATGTGAAAAGTGTTTCTATATTCCAAACACATATATTAAATATATATCTGATATTGCCATTTTAAATGATAATGGTGATCCCTCTAAAGTTATT
>Ga0307444_1000190_pt1 | contig 31996 bp, 20 predicted proteins | sample SalMarSW160340MG_FD_202145 | JGI IMG/M metagenome (GOLD analysis project Ga0307444, IMG submission 202145) | Salt marsh sediment microbial communities from the Plum Island Ecosystem LTER, Massachusetts, United States - SW1603-40 | ecosystem: Environmental > Aquatic > Marine > Intertidal zone >...
TGGACGAGGACGGCCGGGCGCTCGAGACGCGCGCGAGCGGCGATTTCGGCCAGATCGCCTGGAGGCCGGACGGAGAGATCGCCTGCCTCGTGGCGAGGGACTCGATCTGGAATCTGAGCCTCGAGTGTGACCGCGGGGGCGCCCGCACCGATCTGGGTGACGTCCGCGGCCCCATCGCGTTCTCGCCGGACGGGGGGCTCGCTTACATCGCCCGTCCGAACGATCGCGGGACGCTCGACCTGTGGAGCGTGCCGACGGGGGGCGGAGAGCCGACCCGCCTCACTTCGTTCGCGCGGGATACATACGCCCCGTACGCGCTGGCGGACGGCCGCGTGCTGTTCAAGCTCCAGGAATACGTGGTGAGCATCGCCCGGGTGGCGGCCGGTGGCGGCACGCCCGAGCCGGTGACGACGTTCCAGTCGGAGACCCCGTCGTGGGATCCCGAGGGCAGCCGCATCGCCTTCACCTACGGCACCTGGCGCCGCGTGGTCGACGACGCCCGCTACCCCGACATCGACCAGCACATCGGCGTCGTGTCGGTGGGCGACCTGCCCGCCGACGCGCCGGATGTCGTGATCCGGCACTCCCCGTCGGAGGACCAGGGGATGCACTGGTCACCGGACGGGCGCTGGATCGCCCTCCACAGCCACGCGGAGGGCACCGACGACATCTGGCTGCAGCCGGCCGACGGATCGGCGCCGGCGCACCCCATCACCTCGGGTGGGAGCGAGACCGGCTGGCCGCGCTTCTCCCCGGACGGGCGCTCCATCGTGTACACGAGCGACATCCACACGGCCGAGGAGTCGCGGCTCGGGGTCCTGTACACGGTCGGCATCGACCCGGAGTCGGGCGAGGTGACCGCCCCGCAGCGGGAGGTGCAGCTGGACGGCTTCGACGGGCGGGTGAGCTTCGCCGAGTTCTCCCCCGACGGGAGCCGGATCGTGTTCGAGTCGATCGAGGGCCCCCGGGCGCGCGGGATCTGGAGCGTCCCGAGTGCGGGTGGCCGGGCGACCCGTATCCACTCCTTCGAGAACGAGCAGTGGTTCACCGGGATCGGCGTGTCGCCCGACGACCGCTTCGTCGCGTACGTGGCTCCGGCGGCCGCCGGCTACCTCCAGCTCTACCGCGCGCCGATGGGCGGAGGAGAGGCGGTGCAGCTCACGCACGACCCGGTGAGCAAGACCCACCCTTCGTGGTCCCCGGCGGGCGACGCTATCGCATTCACCGCCTTTCGGTACCTGGCGCACTTCTGGCTGCTCGAGCCGTGACGGGCGAGCGCGACGCTCCGGGCCTGCTCGCCCGCATCGGTCTCCGGACCCGCGCGCAGCGCGCGTGGGCGATGTACGACTGGGCCAACTCGGCCATGGTGGTCATCGTCGTTACCGCGATCTACCCCATATTCTTCCCCGCGTACGCCGCGTTCGGGCTCTCGCCCGCGTCGGCCGAGTTCCGCTTCAGCCTCGCCACGGTGATAGGCCTCGCGATCATCGCCGTCCTCGCCCCCTTCCTCGGCGCGATGGCCGACCACGCGCCGATCAAGAAGCGGATGCTGGCGACGTTCCTGGCCCTCGGCGCCACCGCGGTCGCGGCGATGTTCTTCATCCGGCAGGGACAGTGGCTGTTCGCCCTCGTCCTGTTCGTCGTGGCCAACATCGGCGCGAACGGCAGCTTCGTGTTCTACGACTCCCTGCTGCCGCACGTGGCCGCCAGCGATGACATGGACCGCGTGTCGACGGCCGGCTACGCCCTCGGCTACATCGGCGGGGGGCTCCTGCTGGCGGTGTGCGGGATCATGCTCTGGAACCCGACGCTCGTGGGGCTCCCCGACCCCGACCTGTCCCCGGCCGCGGCCTCGCTCCCCTCGCGGATCTCGTTCGTCGCCGTCGCGGTGTGGTGGGGGCTGTTCTCGATCCCGCTCTTCCGCCGCGTGCCCGAGCCCCCCGTGCGCCTCCTGACCGAGGAGGAGCGCGGCGCGGGGATGGCACGGGCGGCGGTGGAGCGCCTGGCGCGCACCGTGACCGAGCTGCGGAAGTTCCGGCATGCGTTCGTCATGCTGCTCGCCTTCCTGATCTACAACGACGGGATCGGAACCATCATCCGCATGGGGGTGATCTTCGCGCACGACATCGGGATCGGCCGGGGACCGCTCATCGGGGCGATCACCATGGTCCAGTTCGTAGGGATCCCGTTCGCGTTCCTGTTCGGGGGCCTGGCCAGCCGGGTCGGGACGAAGCGCGCGATCCTCGCCGGCCTGTTGGTCTACACGGGGATCTCGCTGTTCGCGTTCCGCATGTCGACCGCCACGCACTTCTTCATCCTGGCGTTCCTGGTCGCGATGGTTCAGGGGGGGACGCAGGCCCTCAGCCGCTCGCTGTTCGGCAGCATGATCCCGCGCCACGAATCGGGTGAGTACTTCGGACTGTTCGCCGTGTTCGAGAAGTTCGCCGGCATCATGGGCCCGGGCGTGTTCGCCCTGACCATCGGTCTGACAGGGTCGAACCGGGTGGCGATCCTGTCGATCGTCCTGTTCTTCATCGTCGGGGGCGCGCTGCTCACGCGCGTCGACGTGGAGGAGGGCCAGCGTGTGGCGCGGGAGGCGGAGAGGGCGGCCCGCGGCGGGCCGCTTGCCGAGACCGCCTGAGGCGCGCGGCTCAACCGGCCGCCGGGCGATCACGGCTGGCGAGCGGGACGAGCAGCAGGGGGCAACTCGTCCGTCCGACCACCGCGGCGGCGAACCCGCCGGCCATGAGACCGGGGATTCCCGCCCTCCTGTGGGTCGCCACGACGAGCATGGCCAGGTCCTCGTCCCGCACCGCCGACAGCATCTCCCTGACCGGATCGCCCCGCAGGAGCCCTACCGACACCTCGCCGCCGGCCGCGCGGAGCTCGCCGACGAGCCCCTCGAGGTAGTCCCTCGCGTCCTCGGCCTCGAGGTCGAGCACCCGGGCGACGGCGCCCGGGGCGAGCCGGCCCTCGCCGCGGCGCGTCGGGGGGAGGGTGTCCCGCGTCGGGATCACCGTGAGAAGCCGGAGCGGCGCGTGCATGGCGCGGCCGAGCTCGGCCACGAACGGGAAGGCGCGCGGCCCATGGCGCTGCGGCTCGATGGCCACGCCCCACGGGCGTCCGGACAGTGCCCGCTCCTGCGCGCGAGTGGGCACCCGCATCAGGAGGACCGGCCGGACCGAGCGCTTGAGGGTCTGCTGCGCGATGTTCCCGAGCACGAGATCCCGCCAGCCTCCCCGGCCGTGGGCGCACATGACGAGGAGGTCGGCGTCGAGCTCGTCGGCGTGGTCGGCGAGCGCCTCCGCCACGCCGCGAACGCCCGGCGCGTGGACATGCACGTCGACGTCGGCGCCCTTGTCCCGCAGCTTGGCGGCCCAACCGTCCAGGTATCGGCGGGCGCCCTCCAGATCGGCGAGGTGGGGCTCGCCGTGGATTCTCTCGGGCGGCCGGGCCTCGAGCACGTGCAGGAGGGTGAGCCGTGCGCCCCACGCGAGGGCGATCTCGAGGGCGGCATCGAGGGCGGATTCGGCGAGCCGCGAGCCGTCGAGCGGCACGAGGACCCGCGGGGATCGGGCGTTCATCCGGGGCCTCCGAACAGGACGTCCACCAGCAGGTACGCGTTCAGGAACAGGATGACGAGCGACACGACCACGGCGGCGGCCGTCGTGATGCGGTGGTTCGCGAGGACCCCCATGATCCGCCGGCTGCGCGTGAAGATGACCAGCGGGATGAGCGCGAACGGGATCCCGAACGACAGCACCACCTGGCTCAGGACGAGCGTCCGCGTCGGATCGAGCCCGGCGCCGATCACGACCAGCGCCGGGATCATGGTGACCGCGCGCCGCACCCAGACCGAGATCCGCCGGTGCAGGAAGCCCTGCATGATCATCTGGCCGGCCATCGTCCCCACCGTGGCGGACGCGAGCCCCGCCATGATCAGGGCGATCGCGAACGCAAAGCTGGCCATCGAGCCGAGCAGCGGCGTGAGCGTCCGGTGCGCCTCCTCGATCGAGGCCACCCCCGTAAGACCGTGTGCGTGGAAGGTGGAGGCCGCCATGATCAGCATGGCGGCGTTGATGAGCCCGGCCACCCCCATGCCCAGCCCGACATCCACGAGCTGGAACCGATACAGCCGGTGCGCCTCCGCGGGCGAGGTGGGGCGGATCCGGTGCTGGGTGAGCGAGGAGTGCAGGAAGATCACGTGCGGCATCACCGTCGCGCCGAGGATGCCCACCGCCAGGATGAGGCTCTCGGTACCGGCGAATCGCGGCGTCACCGCGCCCAGCGCGATGGCCCCCCAATCGGGCCGCTCGAGGAGGGTCTCCACCACGTAGCTCGCGGCGATGATCCCGATCATCACCGTGATCACGCCTTCGAGGGGACGAAAGCCGAAGCGCTGGAGCCCGAGGATGAGGAAGGTGGCGAGACCGGTCAGCAGGGCCGCCGGGAGGAGCGGCATCCCGAACAGGAGGTTGAACCCCACCGCCGCCCCGACGAACTCGGCGAGGTCGGTGGCGATCGCGACCAGCTCCGCCACCACCCACATTCCCCACACCATGGGCTTCCGGAACTCATCCCGGCAGATCTCGGCCAGGTTGCGGCCCGTCGCGATCCCGAGCTTGGCCGACAGGAGCTGGATGAGCATGGCCATCATGTTGCTGGCCACGATCACCCACAGCAGCAGGTAGCCGAACTCGGCCCCTCCCTGGATGTTGGTGGCGAAGTTCCCGGGATCGACGTACGCCACCGCGGCGACGAACGCGGGCCCGAGGAAGGGGAGGATTCGCCGGTGCCAGGCGATCGGCTCCCCCCCGCGCAGGACCTCCGCGCTCCGTTCGAGCGTTCGTGCGTCCCTGGGCCCCGGCCCGTGTTCCGTGCCATCCACGAACGGGAGAATAGCGGAGGTCCGGTGGAGCGGACACCGGCGCGGCTGGCGTGCGGCGCGCGCCCGCCAACAGTCTGGGTCGCCGGTCGAAGGAGGTCACCAGGTGCGGCCGGAACCGCCGCGCTTCACCGATGGACGGGAGAATCACGTGGAGATCCAGTCCCCTGCTCCGGAATCCACCATCCCGGACCCGTGGGCCGAGGACAGCGATGCGCGGCGCTTTCTCCAGGGTCCGGGGACCCGGCGGCACGAGCTGTGGAGGACCTTCCGGATCTTCCGCGAGCTGTTGCACGGCTATCGACAGCTCCATTTCGTGGGACCCTGCGTCACGGTGTTCGGCTCGGCCCGGTTCGGCGAGGGGCATGCCTGGTACGAGCTGGGCCGCGAGGTCGGATCGCTGCTGGCGAGGGCCGGGTTCACGGTCATGACGGGGGGCGGCCCCGGGCTCATGGAGGCGGCGAACCGGGGAGCCCGGGAGGTGGGCGGACACTCGGTGGGGTGCAACATCCGGCTTCCCCGGGAGCAGAGACCGAACCCCTACCTGGACCGCTGGGTGACCTTCGAGCACTTCTTCGTGCGCAAGGTGATGCTGGTGAAATACTCCTACGCGTTCGTCGCCCTGCCCGGCGGTTTCGGGACCCTGGACGAGACCTTCGAGATCCTCACCCTGGTGCAGACGGGGAAGGTGCACCGGTTCCCCGTCGTCCTCATCGGCGAGTCGTACTGGGCACCGTTGTCGGCGTTCGTGCGGGAGCGCCTGGTGGCGGAGGGGACCATCTCTCCCTCCGATGTCGAGTTGTTCCGGGTCACCGATTCGCCGCGGGACGCGGTCGAGAGAATCCGGGACGTCGCGCTCGACAGGTTCGGGCTGACGTACGGCCCGCGGGTACGGCCGCACGCCTCGCTCGGAGAACGCGCGCTCGGGAGGCCCGACCGGACGTGACGCTCGTGCCGTCCGCTCAGGCGCTCTCCGTCGGCTGCTATCGTCCCCCGGGCACCGGGATGGGGTCACCGAGGGGTGGCCGCACCCCCGCCTCGGCCAGCCGGCGCTCGAACGCCGGCATGCGGTCGGTGAGCAGCGCGTTCACGCGCTCGATCACCGGGCCGACCGCGTCGAACGTGGTGTCGACGGCCCACGACTGGTCATCCGTGGGCGGGCCGGACCAGCCCTCGATGTTCGAGGTCTGGCGCCCGAGGCGGTTCGCCCGATCGAGCGCCTCGCGAACCGACTCGATCTCGCCGGCGATGTCGTTCGCCTCGGAGCGGAGCGAGGCGCGAACATCCTCGCCCACCTTCGCCCCGTCGAGCACCTCGCGCACGCCGTCGAGACGGCGCTCCATGGCGTCCAACCGGTCGTTCGCGTCGCGGAGCGGCTTCCGGAGCGCGAACGCCTTCATCATCACGTCCTGGCGGGCCACGAGATCCGCCTGCGACATGTCGCGTCGCGGGTCGTTCCGGACCACGAGCTCCGCGGTCTGGCTGTGGCCGCCGGCGGTCAGGCGTACGGTGTAGGTCCCGGGCAGCGCCCGCGGCCCCTCTCCCGGTCCCGGCCCGCCGCGGAACCCCCCGCCCGAAGGACCGGGGAACGCGGGCTCGACGCGGAAGTCCCACACGACCTCCAGGAGCCCGGCCTCGTTCACGGGCTCGAGCGTGCGGATCACCTCGCCGCCGGAGTCGAGGATCTCGAGCGACAGGGCGGGAGATCGCCTCGTGCCGCGGGTGCCGGTGCCCATCGGACCCGAGCCCATCTCCTCCTCGACCACGGCTGTCGCCTCCGGCACGGGCTCGCGCAGGTAGTAACGGATCGGGATCCCCATGGGCGGGTTGTTCGCCACGAACACGGCCGGCTGGAAGGGCCACCCCATGCCGATCGACCAGATGGTGCCCCGCCGGGTCCCGAACAGGTGAGCGTCGGCGGCCAGCACCTCGGCCGACATCTCCTCGAGCGGCGTGATGTCGTCGAGGATCCAGATGCTCCGCCCGTGCGTCCCGAGGATGAGGTCGTTGTCGCGCGGGTGGATGAGGATGTCATCGACGGCCACGGTGGGCAGGTTGTTCCTCATGCGGCCCCAGCTCGCGCCCCGGTCGATCGACATCCACACCCCGACCTCGTTGCCGAGGAAGAGCAGGTTCGGGTTGGCCGGGTGCTCGCGGATCACGTTCACCGTCCAGCCATCCGGGAGACCGGCCGCGATCGAGCGCCACGTCTGCCCGTAGTCTTCGCTCACGAACGCGTACGGCGTGTAGTCGTCGTTCCGGTGTCCGTCGAACGCCACGTACACACGGCCCGGGGCGGCGTACGAGGGCTCGATGCGGGTCACGTACGTGCGCGGCGGCACGCCCGGCACGCGGTCGATCACGTTGGTCCACGTGGTGCCGCCGTCCCGCGTGATCTGGAGGTTGCCGTCGTCGGTGCCCACGTAGATCACGTCCGGGGAGTGCTTCGATTCGCCGATCGCGGTGACGTTCCCGTAGCTGTCGGTGCCGTCGTTTGCCGACATCGTCTCGTCGGTGACGGGCCGGCCCATGATCGGCATCGTGTCGCGGTCGATCGCCTTCGTCAGATCCGGGCTCGCCTCCTCCCACGAGTGCCCGCGGTCGCGGCTCCGCATGAGGTGGTTTCCGCCCAGGTAGATGGTCGCCGGATCGTGTCGCGAGATGACGAGCGGGGCATCCCAGTTGAAGCGGTACTCGGCGGGCTCCGTCTCCGCGCCATCCGCGCTCGACCGGGGCATCGGCCGAATCGACTGCGACTCGCGCGTCGGCACGTGGATGCGGGCCAGGTTTCCGCCCTGTGACTCGGAATACAGGATGTCGGAGTCGGTGGGATCGGGCTGGTTGAAGAACCCGTCGCCGAACCACACGTGGTACCAGTTCCGGTTGCGGAGCCCGTGGTTGATGAGGGTGCGGTTCGGGGCGCACCAGTTTCCGTTGTCCTGGAGCCCCCCGCACACGTAGTACGGGTCGCGCATGTCGGCGCCGACCTCGTAGAACTGGGCCACCGGCATGTTGGTGACCGCCGACCAGGTGACCGATCCGTCACGCGACACGGCGATCCCGCCGTCATTCCCCTCGATCACGTGGTTCGAGTCGTTCGGATCGATCCACCACGCGTGGTGGTCGGAGTGGATGTTCGGGGTCGCCTCGCGCTCCCACCACGTGCGCCCGCCATCGTCCGAGCCGGAGGAGTCGTCGCCGCCCAGGTAGATGCGGTCCGGGTTGTTCGGGTCGATGCGGACGAGCGAGAAGTACATGGGGCGCGGGTTGCGGTCGCTCATCATCTCCCACGTCTCGCCGCGGTCCGTGGAGCGGTACACGCCCGCCCCCTCCTCGGCCTCGATCACCGCGTACACGAGGTTCCCGTCTCGTCGGTAGATGTCGAGCCCGATGCGGCCCATTTCCGAGGTCGGGAGCCCGTTCTCGAGCCGCTCCCAGCTGTCGCCCCCGTCGGTCGTCCGCCAGATGCCCGAGCCGCCCCCGCCGGCCGCGAACCCGAACCCCGTGCGACGCCGCTGGTAGGTGGCGGCGAACAGCGTTCTCGAGTCCTGATAGTCCATCACGAGATCGATGACCCCGGTGTCCTCGTCCATGTACAGGACCTTCTCCCACGTCTCGCCGCCGTCCCGCGTACGGAACACGCCGCGCTCCTCGTTCGGGCCCCACAGGTGCCCGACGGCGCCGACGTAGACGATGTCGGGGTTCCGGCGGTCGATCTGGATGCGGCCGATGTGACGCGTGTCGTCGAGGCCCATGTGCCGCCACGTGCGGCCGGCGTCGGTCGACTTGAACACGCCGATCCCGTACGGCGAGCTCTGCCGGTTCTGCGGCTCGCCGGTTCCCACCCACACGACGTTGGGGTTGGACGGGGCCACGGTCACATCGCCGATCGAGGCGACCGGCTGGTCGTCGAATACGGGGTCCCACGACATCCCGTCGTTCATGGTCTTCCACACGCCGCCGGCCCCCAGACCCACGTAGTAGATCCGCGGGTCGTCCTCTACGGCCGCGATGTCGGCCACCCGGCCCCCCACGAGCGCCGGGCCGATCTCCCGGAACTCGAGACCCGATGCGGCGTCCGCCGCGCGGGCCGACGGGCCCTGCGCGCTCGCGCTCGTCGCGAGCCCCGACAGCAGCCCGAGCACCGGGAGCGCGAGACGCGGGAAGCGCGAGCGGTGCGGACGCGGATCGTCGGTCGCCATGGGGCCTCCGGAGGGTACGGGGCTGCGGGTCTACGCCCGGTCGGGTCTGCCGCCGTCCCGGACCCGCTCTGCCCGGGGAGCCGCGGGACGACGCACGGGCAGAGTGCGGAATCCCGACGCGGACGCGCAAGGCGTCGCGCCCGGCCGGTTCGGACGGCGGCGCTCCGTCGCCCGGCGACGATCAGGCGATGTCGACGTGGATCTCCCGCCACAGCCCCTGCCGGAAGCGCACCACGCTCAGGACGCTCCTCGTCATGTGGCCGAGGAGGATCGCGAGCCACACGTGATACGGCTCGAGGCCCCACACGGACTGGATGATCGCGCACAGGCCGAGCGGCACGGCGACCTGCGAGATGAGGCTGATGTACAGCGGGCTGCGCGTGTCGCCGGTGCCCTGGAGGCCGCCCGTATACACGAGGGCCACGGTGATGAACAGACCCGACACGCTCAGGAAGGCCAGCAGCTGGGCCCCGAGGTCGATCACCGCGACGTCCTCGATCCCGAACGCGCCGAGCAGGACGCGGGGGATGGTCAGGAAGATGATCCCGAGCACCACCGCCACGCAGAGCCCGATGCGCGACGCGACCCGCACCCCCTTCACGGTCCGCTCGGGCTTCCCGGCGCCGAGGTTCTGCCCGGCCACCGCTGCGGTGGCTCCCATGAGCCCTACCGACGTCCACGTGATGAACGAGAACAGCTCCGTATAGCCGATCGCGTAGGCGGCCTGCGCCTCGGCGCTCTGCTCGAGCGAGCCGATGAACCGCAGGAGCAGCACCCCGCCCACGTTCATGGCGATCCCCTGGAACCCCGCCGGAAGCCCGAACCGGAACAGCTCGCGGATGATCCCGAGGTCCGGCCGCAGGTCCATCCCGCGGTGGAAGCCGACGACCCAGCGGCCGCTGGTGAGCGAGTACAGGGCCCACAGGGTGAGGATCCCGCCGGCGATCACGGTCCCCATGGCGGCGCCGGTGGTCCCGAAGGCCGGGACCGGCCCGAGACCCGAGATGAACACGACGTTGAGGATGATGTTGAGGATCGTGAGCGCGATTCCGAGACGCAGCGGGGTGCGCGCGTCCCCCGCCGAGCGCAGGGCGCCGCCCAGCATGAAGAACACCATCATACCGAAGCTGAACAGGAACATCGTGCGCAGGTAGGGGAGCGCCTCGGCCTGCACCTGCGGCGCGGCGTTCACCACGTCCAGGAGCGAGGGCGCCAGGATATAGCCGACCGGGGCGAGGATGCCGATCGCGAGCACGGCGGCGGTGATGAACGCCTGATAGATCGTGCGGTTCACCTTCTCGGGCTCGTCCGCGCCGGCGAAGCGCGCCACCAGGACCCCCATACCGGTGAACAGCGACCCGATGAACACCATGACGACCAGGAAGATCTGCCACGACACGCCGATCGCCGCGTTCCCCGTGAACCCGACGAAGTGACCGACCATCACGTGGTCCACGATGCCCTGCAGACCGCCGATCATGTTCTGGAGCATGGTGGGCCACGCGAGCCTCCACACCGCCCCTCCGATCGGTCCCTCAACGAGCGAGCGGTCGAAGCCCTTCACGGAGCGGGGGGGACGTGACATTTGGAGGGGGCGGCGATCCTGGAGTCCGGGGTCGGCGTGACGGACCACCGAACATATCACCCGGTGGTGTGGGGAACGAAGCGGTGCGGCCCGGGCCGCACCGCTCACTTGCCGGGCCCGCCTGCCCCCACATACGGTGGCGCGAGAGCTGCCCGGCACGCATGGCGTCGGGTGTCCGGCGCGGCGGTTCCTCTCGACGGTTGAGTGGGACAAATCATCCCGGACCGAGTCGCAAAATGCCCCAAACGTGTCGCATCTCCTCGGAGATCGGCCCGCTTCGCCGGGTGCTCCTCCGAGATGCCCGCTCCGCGCTCGGGACCGCGGCCGCCGTGGACGCACAGTGGAAGCGTCTGGGGTTCAGGGGACCGCCGGACGTCGCGCGGGCGATCGCCGAGTACCTTGCGTTCGTGTCGCTCCTCGAGCAGGCCGGGGTCACCGTCGACTACCTGCCGGATGCGCCCGGTCTCACGCTCGATTCGGTGTACGTGCGGGACGCCTCGATCGTGTGCGATCGGGGCGCCGTGTCGTGCCGCATGGGGAAGGAGTCGCGGGCGGCAGAGCCGGGGGCGCACGAGTCCGCCTTCCGGTCGCTCGGGATCCCGATACTCGGACGCATCGAGGGCGACGCGCATCTGGAGGGCGGAGACGTCGTGTGGCTGGACGATCGCACGATCGCCGTGGGGGAGGGCTATCGCTCCGATCGAGACGGCATCGCGCAGCTCGCGGGGCTCCTGGCCGACTGCGTCGACGACGTCATCGCCGTGCCGCTCCCGCACTGGCGCGGTCCCGGCGACGTGTTCCACCTCATGTCGATCCTGAGTCCCGTGGCGGAGGACCGGGTGCTCGTCTATTCACCGCTCCTACCGGTCCCGTTCCGAACCGAGCTCCTCGGGCGCGGATTCGAGCTCGTGGAGGTACCGGACGGCGAGTTCGATACCCAGGGAGCGAACGTGCTGGCGCTCGGACCGAATCGCTGTCTCGCGCTGGAGGGCAATCCGGAGACGCGGCGCAGGCTCGAGCGGGCCGGGGTCGAGGTGCTCGTCTACCGGGGCGAGGAGATCAGCGTGAAGGGGCTCGGGGGGCCGACCTGCCTCACCCGTCCGCTCGTGCGGGGCCCCGCGTGAGGTGGATGTGAAAGCAGGCCCCCCGGCACCGGGGGGCCTTGCTTGGTCGCCGTACCTCGAGGGTCCGCCCTGTCAGCCCGCCTCAGCCGATGTCGAAGCCGATGCCCGCGAGGACGCCGAACACCGCCGTGGTGGAGCTGTCGATGCTGGCCCCCAGGTAGCGGCCCTCGAACCACACACCGACGCTGCTCCCGACCGGGACGTCGAGCCCGGCGCCGAACACGTAGCCGAACCCGGACGACGAATCGCCGGTACCGGTCGCGGGGCTGAACTTGTGTACCAGGATGCCCCCTCCGCCGAAGAAGTACGGGCCGATCCTGTCCGGGTCGCCGGCGCGGTACTCGAGCTCCGCCATGCCGCCGTACAGGTTCGTCTTGTCGCCATCCACGACGCCCGCCACCGCGGTGTCATGGTTGTTCTGGCCGTACAGGCCTTCGGCCATCACGCTCAGGCCCGCCGCGCCGATCGGGAAGCCGATCCCGACCGTGCCAATCCACCCGGTGTTGGCGTAGTCGCCGTAGTCGCTCGTGGGCACCGTCACCCCGCCACCCACAAACACGAACTGGGCCTGCGTGGCCGCGGGCGCCGCGAAGACGAGAGCGGCCCCGGCCGCCACGGCGAGAAGCATGCGATTCCTCATTCGGATCCCCCTGGAGAGATGGTACGACGTTTCGGGCGTAGAAGCCCGACGAATATCCTCCGCCAACCCGTGAAAATACCGCAACTTCCGGGCCCCGCGCGACACCCGGATGTGAAGAAGGCCCCGATCGCTCGGGGCCTCCCACCTTCGCGGTACCCGGTAGGTCCCGCCCTGTCAGCCTGCCTCAGCCGATCCCGAAGCCGATTCCGGCGAGGATACCGAACACCGCCGTTGTGGAGCTGTCGATGCTGGCCCCCAGGTATCGGCCCTCGACCCACACGCCGACGCTGCTGCCGACGGGGATGTCCAGCCCGGCGCCGAACTGGTATCCGAAGCCCGACGATGAGTCGCTATCACCCGTCTCGGGGCTGAACTGGTGGACCAGGAGTCCCCCCCCGGCGAACACGTACGGCCCGATGTTCGCGGGATCGCCGACCCGGTAGCCGACGTTACCCATCGCACCGTAGAGATTGGTCTTGTCGCCGTCGACGACGCCCGTCACATCGGTGTCGTGCTTGTTGGAGCCATACAGGCCCTCGATCGAGACACCCAGGCCCGAGTCGCCGATCGGGAAGCCGACCCCGACCGTGCCCATCCACCCGGTTTTGGCGTAGTCACCGTAGTCGCTCGTCGGGATCGTGAGCCCGCCGCCCACCCAGATCCACTGGGCCTGTGTGGCCGCGGGAGCCGCGACGAGAAGAAGGGCCCCGGCCGCCACCGTGAGAAGTACGCGATTCTTCATTCAGTCCTCCAGGACGAGGTGTTACAGCGTTTCGCGTCAAGATGTTAAACGAAAAAAGCCCGTTCGCCAACCCGTGCCCCGACTGCAACTTCCGGGCCGGATGCTCGTTACGCCCGCCATCGAGGTCCTGTTCGCCGGTCGATTCGCGACCCCGGGGGGGACGAGCGCACGCCACCTAGAGCGAGATCATGTACGTCAGCTTGACGGTGAGGCTCCGTCCGGGCGGGGTACCGTCTCCCGTGGTCACGCGCTGCTCGTTCCACACGATGAACAGGTCGGAGAGCGGGTGGTGGATGAGGTTGAAGCGGACGTTGGAGTTGAACTGCTCGCTGGACGGGTCGTACTGCACCAGGGCGTCGATGAACATGTTCCGGGTGAACGAGTAGTTCGCCCGGCTGGTCCACAGGGTCTTCACGAAGTCGGCGGTCGGAGAGTCGAGCGTCGCGTCCGTCCGCTGGACCCCGACCGAGGCACGGACTCGATACGACGGCTTGAGGCTGAGCGACACCGAGAACGTCCGCTGCGTGCCGCTCCACAGCCCACCGAGGATCCCCGTGAAGTCGGCCGAGATCAGACGACTCGCGTCCGTGCTGCCGCGCAGCATCCACTCCACCCACCCGTAGGAACCGACCGGGATGGGGTCGATGCGCGAGTCGATCACGAACGGCGCCGCGATGCGCTCGAACTTCGGGTTCGCCGACAGCTCGACGAACCCGCCGTCGTTCAGGAAGAACGAGTAGCCGGTGTGGAAGTCCTTGGCGAGGATGCGGCCGTCGAGGTCGTCGTAGTAGTTCCACACCATGTGGGGGTGCATCTCGCGCACCCCCAGACGTCGCATGAACTCGAAGCGTGGCCGGAGTCCCCAATCGAGGAAGTACTTCCGGAAACCGGTGCGACGGTAGAACCCGACATCGTCCTCGAACTCCGGGCTCATCTGCATGAACCCGAACTTGACGTGAAGGAAGTTGCCCTCGCGGTTGAGCGACGTACGGAACGTGTACCCGTTACGCTCCCCGGGCGCCGGATCGTCCGGCGCGACATCGGTGGGGAGGCGGGCGTCGGAGCGCAGGTAGAACGTGCTCCAGTCGATCTCGCCCGGGAACCGGATGTAGGAGTCGAGGCCGTACACGTGGTTGAAGTTGCGGTCGCCGCCGTCGGTCGCGCGGCGCAGCATGAACAGCCCTCCGATGTCGGAGGACTCGAGCACGTTGCGGCGCACGCGGAGGACGGCCCAGTCGCTCCCAGGGACGCCCTCCACATCCCCGGTGCGCATCCCGATCGCCCCCACGAGGAAGCCCGCCGCGGATCCGGTCAGCCGTGCCCCGCCGCGGATGGGAGTCGTGCGTCCGTCGTCGGTGAGCCCGATGCGGCGGCTGAAGAAGGGGAGGAGGTCCTCGTCGAGACGGGGGGTCAGGTTGATGCGCGTGCTGCGCCCGGCGTCCCCCACGTAGAACAGGCCCGAGTTCTCGAGAAAGAACTCGCGCTTCTCGGCAAAGAAGAGCGAGAACTGGGTCAGGTTGACCCGCTGCTCGTCGGCCTCCACCTGGGCGAAGTCCGGGTTCACCGTGACATCGAGCGTGAGCGTACGGGTGACGCCCCACTTCAGGTCGACGCCTCCCTCGAGGCTCTCGTCGAACGCGGTGCCGCCCGTCTCGCGCACCGTGCCGGCCAGCGCGTACGGCTTCATCCTCAGATCGCGTCCGCCGGTCGACCCGCCGGGGAGTCCCGTGAGACTGCCCGCCAGGGACAGCCGCATGAGGTTGTACTTGCGGGGGATCGGAGCCCAGTACGCCACCTCGTTCCGCCGTCGGATGCTGCGGCTGAAGTTGATCCCCCACGCATCGATGTCGGCGGACCGGATGGCGCGGAAGGGGATCTCCATCTCGACCGTCCAGCCGTCGTCCGTCTCCCTCGTCTCGACGCGCCAGATGGCGTCCCAGCTCGCGTTGATCTCTCGCCCCTCGTTCGCGATCTGACGGTCGCCCCGGGCGCCCTCCGGATTGGTGAGGAACACGTACCCGTTCCGGCCGTCGCGGAAGGTGTCGAGGATGACGCTGAACGCGTCCTGCGAGAACTCGTCGAAGTCCTTGCGGATGTCGTTGACGACGAGTCGATCGGGCTCGGAGTCGTACAGGTGTGCCGCGATGAACAGGCGGCGCTCATCGTACGCGACCCACACCTCGGTGCGCTCGCTGGCCGGGAGGCCTTCGCTGGGCTCGGCCTGGACGAAGCCGCTCGCGCCGGATCCCGACCACGCGGCCTCATCGAGCACGCCGTCCAGCCGGATCGGATCGGCGAGACGCACCGCCCGGAGCGACGGGCGCGGGAGCTCCGCCACCGCGACGTGATCCGCTCCGGCTGCCGGACCGGCATTCTGACCCGCCGCCGCACCGCGGCAGAGCAGCGAGAGGGCGATCGCCACGGCGCCGCCTCGCACCGACATTCAGCCTCCATCGGAAAGGGCCCCGTTAACGGCGGTCCATCCTATCACCATCGACCCGGTGAGGCACGGGTGCTTTACGCCGCCCCTACGCCGCCGTAGCGTCAGCCTCCTTCGACACGCCGCCTGGAGGTCCGGAGACCTCCCGGCCGCCGCGCGACCCGCCGTGGAGGGGATCCGAGCCGCATGGAGAGCCGCTGGTCCGACGCCGACGCCGCGCGCGCGGTGGAGGTCTACGCGAAGACCGGCGTACCCGAGGATCTGGCGCTCCGCGTGTACACCACGCGACTCCTCGGATCGGAGCAGCGTCTGGTACTGCACGGAGGCGGCAACACCTCGGTCAAGTCGCGCGCCGTGGACATCACCGGCCGCGAGCTCGACGTCCTGTACGTCAAGGGGAGCGGGTGGGACATGGGGACGATCGAGCCGGCGGGGCTCCCCGCGGTCCAGCTCGGCCCGCTGCTCGAGCTCGCCGACCTCGACCGGCTCTCCGACGAGGACATGGTGAACCTCCAGCGCCGGAGCCTGCTCGATTCGTCGGCGCCCAATCCCTCCGTCGAGACGCTGCTCCACGCGTGGATTTCCCACTCGTTCATCGACCACACGCACGCCAACGCCGTCCTGGCGCTCACCGACCAGCCCGGGGGCGAGGCGCTGTGCCGGGAGCTGTATGGATCACGCGCCGCGATCGTCCCCTACGTCATGCCCGGGTTCGATCTCGCGAAAGCCGCGAAGGACGTCATCGACCGACACCCGGCTGCGGAGGGGATGATCCTCCTCAAGCACGGGATCTTCACGTTCGGATCGGACGCCCGGGAGGCCTACGAGCGGATGATCGACATGGTGACGCTCGCCGAGGAGCGGATCGCGCGCGTCGTGTCGCCCGCGTCGGTCATCGGCTCGGGGCTGGCCGCGAGCGCCTCGCGGACGCTGGACGAGGACGAGCCGACGCGCCTGGCGGCGTCGATCGCTCCCATCCTCCGGGGCCTCCTCGCCAACGAGCGCGAGGCCGACGAGGGTCTGTACGAGCGCTTCGTCCTGGAAGTCCGCATCAGCGAGGCCATCCTCGCCTACGCGGAGGGGGACGAGGTCGCGCGCTACGCGCGAGCCGGCACCATCACGCCGGACCACGCGATCCGCACCAAGCCGTGGCCGGTGCTCCTGCCCCGTCCCCGCGCGGGGGACATCGAGGGGTGGACGGAAGGGGCACGGGCGGCGGTCGATGCGTTCCGCGCCGAGTACGAGGCCTACTTCGAGCGCAACAACGAGCGCCACGGCGGGGTGAAGCGCATGCTGGACCCGAGTCCCCGCGTCGCGCTCGTCCCCGGCGTGGGCCTGTTCGCCGCCGGCCCGTCCGCGAAGGCGGCCCGCGCGGCCGCCGATCTCGCCGAGGCGACGGTCGAAGTGGTGACGGCGGCCGAGCGCATGAGCCGCTTCGAGAGCATCACGGAGGCCGAGCTGTTCGACATCGAGTACTGGTCGCTCGAGCAGGCGAAGCTCGCCGGACGGGTCGAGCGCGAGCTGGCGCGTCACGTCGTTGCGGTCACCGGAGGGGCGGGGACGATCGGCCGCGCCACCGCGGCGGCGTTCCGGAGGCGGGGCGCCGAGGTCGCCCTGCTCGACCTTCCGGGCGGGCGGCTCCTCGAGGCCGCCGCGGGCGTGGGTGCGCTGGCCGTGGCGTGCGACGTCACGGATGCGGAATCCGTCCGCGAGGCGATCGACACGGTGGCACGGGCCTTCGGGGGACTCGACATCCTGGTCTCCAACGCGGGCGCGGCCTGGCAGGGTCCGATGGCCGAGGTCGAGGAAGCCGTGCTGCGGGGCAGTTTCGAGCTCAACTTCTACGGGCACCAGCGGGCCGCACGGGAGGCCGTGCGCATCTTCCGGGGCCAGGGGACGGGCGGTTGCCTGTTGTTCAACGTGTCCAAGCAGGCAGTCAACCCCGGGGCCGCGTTCGGGCCCTACGGCCTGCCGAAGGCCGCCACCCTCGCCCTCGTGCGCCAGTACGCGCTCGAGCTGGGCTGCGAGGGGATCCGATCGAACGGGATCAACGCCGACCGGATCCGGAGCGGGATCCTCACCGAGGACATGGTGGCCGATCGCGCGGAGGCGCGCGGAGTGAGCGAGGCGGCCTACATGCGCGGCAACCTGCTCGGCCGCGAGGTACGGGCCGAGGATGTGGCCGAGGCGTTCGTCGCGCTGGCGCTCGCCCGCAAGACGACGGGGGCGATCCTCACCGTGGACGGCGGGAACGTCGCGGCCTGGCTCCGCTGAGAGGCGACCGCCGGGCGGACGGGACCGCGTTCCGACACCGGAGGCGAATGGTCCCGGCTGGGGAGCGATCCCCGGTTCGTCGTCGAAGTCCCCGGAATCGGTATGCTCGCGGCCGTCCTCTGCCTGTGGTCCTGGCGCCTGCTCGGGGTCCAGCGGCCGGCCTGACGCGGGAGGCGTCCGATCACCGACTCGCCGGTTCGGGAGGCCCGGAGCCTCGGGAAGGGGGGTCGATTCCCGCCGCGTGCTTCGCGATCCGCGCGCCCAGCGCCCGCACATCGGCCAGGATCGTGGGCTCGTCGAGCGTGGTGAGCGCGCGGCCCCGCATCACGAACCGGCCGTCGATCAACACGCTCTCCACGTCATCCCTGCCGATGGCGTACACGAGGTGGGCGAACACGTCGAACATCGGCGTCAGGTGTGGGCGGTCGAGATCGATCAGCACGAGGTCGGCGCGCTTGCCGGGCTCGATCGAGCCTACACGGTCGCCGATCCCCAGCGCCCGGGCGGCCACCGTGGTGACCATGCGCACCACGTCCCGGGCCGGGGTGAGGACGGGGTCGTGGTGCGCGCCGCGCTGGAGCAGGCCCGCGAACCGCATCGCCGTCCACAGGTCGAGGTCGTTCGAGCTCACGGGGCCGTCCGTGCCCACGAGCACCGGGATCCCCTCCTCGAGCATGCGGGCCACGGGCGCGATCCCGGAGCCGAGCTTGAGGTTCGAGAGCGGGTTGTGCAGCACGGCCGCCCCCGATCGGCGCAGCAGCGCGAAGTCGTCATCCGTCAGGTGCACGCAGTGCGCGAGCAGGGTGCGTTCGTCGAGGACCCCCAGCTCGTCGAGATGCGCCACCGGTGTGCGTCCGAAGCGCTCGCGGGTGGTCGCGACCTCCGTGGCCGTCTCCGAGCAGTGCGTGTGGAACAGCACTCCCGCCTCGTCGGCCAGGTCACGCGCGGCACGCATCCCCTCCGGCGACACGGTCAGGTGGTTGTGGGGCTGCACGCAGGGGACGAGGAGCGGCTCGCCCGCGTAGCGGTCCAGCCACTCGCGACCCACGCGGATCCGATCCTCGTTCGCGATCCCATCCGGTCCTCCGAAGTCGAAGAAGATGGGGCCCGTGACGAGCCGGAAGCCGGTCTCGAGCGCGACATCGGCTCCCGCTTCCGGGAACCAGAACATGTCGAGCGCGCAGGTGGTGCCCGATCGGATCATCTCGGCCATCGCGAGACGCGCCCCGAGGGCCACGTGGTCGCGGCTCACGAACGCACGCTCCGAGATCCACAGCCGTTCGAGCCACGGCTCGAGCGGGAGGTCCTCGACGAGGCTCCGGAACAGGGAGTCTGCCATGTGGACGTGCCCGTTCACGAGCCCCGGCACGAGGAGCTGACCACTCGCGTCCACGGTCTCGCGGGCCGCGGTCCCCGCCAGCTCGGCCCGCTCGCCCACGGCAAGGATCTCTCCCTCCGACACGGCGACCGCCCCGTCCTCGATGACCCGGTCCGCGCCGTCCATGGTGACCACGAGCGGGCCGAGTATGAGGAGGTCGTGGGGCTCGGTCACGGTCGCTCCGTTCTTCAGTAGGGCGTGTCGCCGCCGTCGGTGTTGAGCGCCTGACCGCGGATGATGAGGGCGTGCTCGGAGAGAAGGAAGGCCACGACTCGTCCGACCTCGATGGGCTCGATGTGGCGTCCGAGCTGCGCGGGCACCATCCCGGCGAACAGCTCGTCCGCACGTGTCCCCACCCGGGGGGAGAGCCACTCGGCGACCCGTTCGAGCATCTCGGTCCGGACGCCTCCCGGGCACACGGCGTTCACGTTGATCCCGTGCTCGGCCCATTCGGCGGCGAGGCCGCGGGTGAGGTTGATGACCGCAGCCTTGCTGGCGTTGTAGGCCGCCATGTTCGGATACCCGACCTTGCCCGCGTTCGACGCAACGTTGACGATCGCGCCGCGCATCCGGCGCTCGATCATGGCGGCCGCCGCGATGCGCGACGCGAGCAGCACCCCGTACACGTTCACGTCGTACTGGAGACGCGCATCGGCCGCCTGGATGTCGAGCGCGGGGGCCATGCGCAACGCGCCGGCGTTGTTCACGAGTCCATCGAGGGCCCCGAACCGCTCGAGGATGGCGTCGACCGCGCCGCGCACGGACACCGGGTCGGTGACGTCCCCCCCGATGGCGAGCGCCTCGCACCCTCTCGCCTCGAGCGCGGTCGCCGCTTCCCGCGCCCCGGTCGCATCCAGGTCGAGGAGCGCCACCCGCGCGCCCGCTTCGGACACCGCGTCCGCGATCCCGTGTCCGATGCCGCGTGCCGCCCCGGTGACGAGCACCGTTCGACCTTCGAGGAGTCCCTCGAGCGCCATCAGAAGGCCGGTCCGGTCAGCGTGCCGCCATCCACGACCAGTTCGGCGCCCGTGATCCAGCGGGCCGCATCGGAGACGAGGAACACACACGCGTCCGCCACATCGGCCGGCTCGCCCAGGCGTCCCAGGGGGCAGGCCGCGAGCCAGCGCTCGACCCCTTCCGGCCACGCATCCTCGATCCCGTCCCGGCGGATGAGCCCGGGCGCGACGGCGTTCACGCGGATTCCGTGTGGCCCCAGCTCCTGCGCGGCGGCTCTGGTGTGCATGCGCACGGCCGCCTTGGCGGAGCCGTAGTGGCTGTGTCCAGGGGCCGGCCGCTGACCCTCGATCGAGGTCACGTTGACGATCGCGCCGCCACCCGAGGAGATCATGGCGCTCGCCGCGGCCCGCGTGCACAGGAAGACCGATCCCAGATCCGTGCGCAGCGTCCGGTCCCACGCCTCGGGGGACATGTCGAGCAGGGCCGCGACGGGGTAGATCCCGGCGTTGTTCACCAGGATGTCCAGCCGTCCGAGACTCGACACGATGTGCTCCACCAGTGCGTCGACCTCGTCGGGGACGGTCAGGTCGGCGCGGAGGACGGCCGTCTCCACCCCGTGGGCGGCACACTCCCCCGCTACCCGTCCGGCGGCGTCCGCCGACGCCAGGTGGTGCACGGCGATCGACGCCCCCGCTTCCGCCAGCCGGGTCGCGATCCCCGCCCCGACACCGCCCCCGGCCCCGGTCACCAGCGCGACCCGTCCGTCGAGCCGCAGCAGATCCCGGACGCCCGTCACGCCGCCGTCGTGCCGGCGAGGGCGGCGGCGGCCCGTACGACCACATCGAGCATGCGGGCGACCCCGTCGCGCACGACCTCCCGGTGGGGGTCGTAGTCGGACATGTCCGCCCGGCGCGTATCGACGAGGTTCCCATCCACGGCGAGGATCCCGCCGGCGCGGGCGCCGTTCATCGCCGCGAGCACGTACAGCGAGGAGAGCTCCATCTCGACGGCGAGCGGGCCGTAGCCCCGGTAGCGCTGCCAGCGCGGAGGCTCGGAGCCGGGGTAGAAGTTCGCCTCCGTCACGATCATTCCCTCGCGCACGGCGATCCCGGAGCCGCGCGCGGCCGCCCGCAGCGCCTCCGTCACGGCGGGGTGGGCCGCCGCGGGGTAGCCGGCCGGGATCAGATGATCGCTCACCGCGTCTTCCCGCACCGCCGAGGTCGCGATGATCAGCTCGCCATCCCGCACGCCCTCGGTGATCGCGCCGCACGTCCCGGCCCTGAGGAGGGTGCGGACGCCGCCCCGAAGGAGCTCGGCGAAGCATACGTTGGCTCCCGCGGCCCCGACTCCGTGGGAGGCCACCGTGACCCGCTCGCCGTCCCGGGTTCCCGTGTAGGTGACGTACTCGCGATTGACGCCCACGCGCTCGGCACCCTCGAGAAGGCCGGCCACGCGCTCGGCGCGGGCGGGATCACCGACGACGATGGCCACCGGCGCGAGGGCGGCGGTGGGGACGCACAGGATCGGCAGGCGGGACGTGTCCTCGCCATCGGGCGACCCGGACGTCGTGCGATCGGGCTCGGACGGTGTCACGGCCTCATGCGATCCGGGGGACGGGATCGGGCGGAGGCGGCGCGCCTCGGGCGCCGGCCCGCCACGCGAACCGGCGCCAATCTCGGGGCGCGGGGAGCGCCCGCGAAAGGGCTCTCGGTCGGTCAGCCGCCGACCGGCATCGGGCAGTCCGTGAGCATGTAGTGGGTGCGGATCATCGCGAACTGGCGCTTCGCCCCATCGAAGGCGCGCAGCGATGGCGCGGGCAGACGCTCGCCCGCCTCCGACAGGCGTCGCTCGAGCCGCTCGTAGGCGTCGCGCACGCCGCGGTACGAGAGGTTGAGCGGATTACACGTCTCCAGCCCGTCGTCGAACCGCAGGCGAACCGTCTCGTAGCGCTCCGACTCCCGGCGGAAGATCGCCCATGCGTTCTGATACGCGGCGGCGGCGGGGTCCTCGACGGCCAGCCCCGAGAGCGAAGGAGCCTCCGCGATCGACTCGGCTGCGGGTCGTGTCGGCGTGGTCGTCCGATTCGCGCCCGGGTCGACCGCGGCACCCTCCGCCGGAGGAGTGATCGACTGGAGCGTCACATCCTCCGCGGTCGCGAACGGCTGCGGGTTGCCTTCCGAGGCGCCGGCCGCAGCGCTGGCGTCCGCGGTCGCCGTCGGTGTATCGGACTCCGGGCCGACGACCTCCGACGAACCCTCCGCGGCCTCAGACGCCACCGGCCCCGCGTTCCGCTGGCGGCGCAGCAGCTCCTCCGGAGAGAGTGTGATTCCCGCCACCGAGGATCCTGCGGGAGCATCCGCACCGGCTCCATCGGTGTCCCCGACGGTCGGGTTCCCGCGCGTCATCTCGCGCGTTCCGACCAGCCCCGCGGTCGCCACCAGGGTCAACCCCGCGACGGCCGCGAGGATCTTGCCCGTGGGCCAGCGGGGCCGGCGGCGCGAGCGGCCCACGAGACCCGGGTCCCGATCGAGATCCCGGCGGATCGGGATGACCGAGGGACCCGGCTCCGGGTCGGGGCGTGCCGCGTTAGCGTCGGAGCCGGTGATCCCGCCCCCGGGGCGAGCCCCCCCCCCGCCCGATCCATCGGGGCGTGACGGGGCGTCGGCCCCGCGCGCACCCCGAACGGTGGGCGAGAGGGCCTCGTCGGACGCCGGGGCTCCCAGCGACACGAGCTCGGATGGGGTGAGCGAGCGTCCGACCGCCATCAGTGTGCGCTGGATCTGTCGCTTCTCCCATTCCGCCTCGGAATCCACCTCTCCGGTGACGGGTGGTCGAGTCGCGCGTGTCGGCTGCGGACGGGACGAGGCCGCCGCCGGCCGGAGCGGCTCGGTGATCGGACCGATCGGGCCGACGGGCTCGGGCGGGAGGCCACCTCCGTTGGACGGAGGGGGCACCACCGGTTGCGCTGCACCCGACGCCGCGCGGCCGGTGTTCGCTGGTTCGGCCGGTCGAGCCCCAACGGGCTTCGATCCCTCCGGCCTCGAGGGGTCGACCGTCCCCTCCGACGCGGGGCGGCTGCCGACTCGCGTGGTCCGTGAGGACGTGCCGCGCGCCCGCTCGGGGAGCTCGTCCGATACGTTGCCATGGCCCGCGCGCACGACCCGGCTCTCCGTCTGGTAGTTCGCCCACCCGACGAACGTGCGCTTCGTGGTGCCGTTGAACTCCGAGCTAGGGTCGACCAGCTCGTAGAAGGGCGTGTACACGGAACGGCTGAGACCCTCGGGGTCGGTGCGCTGGAAGACGCCACCCGCCATCCGGCCTGCGGAGCCCGCGAGGACGAGAGCGAGGCTCCATGGCTCGGGGAACGCGCTCTCGTGGAAGCGCGCCTCCTCCGGCGACAGGTACAGACCCCCTTCGAGATGGGTGCGGTACCAGCCCAGCAGCACCTCACCTTCCTCGGGTGTCCACTCCATCTCCGTGGCGCGCCAGGCTCGACCGAGGAGCGCGGCGTCCGCGGCCTCCGGCACGACGGAGGGGCAGCGCAGCGTCCGCTCCACCCGGGCCCAATGCCGCTCGCAGGTCGGATCTTCGAACAGGTGTCCCACGAGGCAGCCGAACAGCGCCGTGCCGGGCGACGCGGCCACGTGCTGCGCGACGCGGAGGAAGACGCGCTGCTCGAACACCAGGTCGACGATCGTGACTGGGGACGCCCCGCCGGCGAACCGGCGCGGCACCCACTGAATGCTCCCGAGATAGGGCGGCGCCGCGGATTCGATCGTCGGACCCCCCTGTTCGGCTACGGAATCTGGCACGGCGATGCGCAAACTTTTACGGGTCGCTCGCTACTTCCTGACGAGTCGCGGGGGGAACGGGGATCCAGCTCGTGCCGGGCGAATCCTCGCGTCCACGCGAGTTTGCCGCCCGCAGGTCGTTCAGCCGGATTCCGGTCACACCCGACTCGACCTCTCAGAGAGCAAGTCCGGTGCTAGGGCGTACGGGAGGGGGGTCAGTCTCCGGAGGGGGCCTGCCCCGTGGAGCCCTCGCCGGGGGGCGCCGTGTCGAGGTCGGGGGAGAGCGGACACCCCGATGCCTCGAATCGCTCCCGGGCGGGTCCGAGCTCGGCGTCCAGACGGGCGAACCGCTCGACCATGGCGGGGGTCGTGGCCACGTACTCGGCCAGCGCCCGATGCGCGAGGACGAGGACGGAGAAGTCCGACGTGAGCTGCTCGCAATCGACCTGGCCGAGCTGGTGCTGGACGACGCGCTGACGATAGCTCTGCAGCCCCGACAGATACGCGTCGGCGAGCTCGACGAATTCCGGCGTGGCACTCTCGGCGGAGGTCACGGACGCCGGCTGCGCGGCCGGCGCGGGTGGCGCGACGGGCGTGCCCCGATCGCCGAACGACCTCCACGCGAGCGTGCCGGCGGCCACGATCGCGAGACCCGCGGCCACACGCCGCAGACGGGGCGACGGTCGCCAAGGCTGCCGATCGTGGAACAGGACCACGGGGATCTCGGCCTCACGGTCGATCTCCGGGTTCTGGGAGGCCGCGACGAACGTCGGACGGGACTTCGAGGCCGGGCGCGCCCCACCGCCCGCCGGAATGACGAGCGAGCGTTGTCCCGGCACGATGTGGCGCTCGCGCTCCCTCTGCGGTGCCGACGCGTCGTCCGCACTCCCGGGGCCCACCCCGCCGGCTTCGATCGCCGCCTCGGCCGCCTCGAGCCCGATGTCGGCGTCATCGGTCTCGACGGGCGTCTCGGGTGGTTCGTCCTCGGTGACCGTCGCGTCCCCGTCCGTCGCGGCCGCCCCCGCGTCCTCGAGCTCCCGGGCTCCCTCCATCGCGGCGGGCGACGCCTCGTCCTCCGGGGATCCGGCGGAGGGGGTCGACACCGGCACCTCGTCGAGGAGCGAATGGAGCCATTCGAGCGAGCCCGGCGGCTCCGTCTCGCTGGGCTCGGCGTCGAAGGGCGCGACGAGCTCGAACGCGGGACGGCGCCCCGCACGACCGCGACGTCGATCCGCGCGACCCTTCGAGGGGGACCGTGCGGCGTCGGCTCCAGTGCCCGCGGGGGCAGCGTCCTGAGCGGCGGTCCCCTCGTCCGTCGAAGGCTCCGAGACCTCGGGCTCGAAGGGCGGGGCGCCCCACACCGCTTCGAGAAACTCCGGAGTGTACCAGGCGTCATCCGGTCCGCCGGTCGCGTCCTGTGCACCCGCCTGCTCGCTCTCCACGCCCACGGCCTCGGTGTCGCGGGCTCCGTCCTCCTTCGCCGGCTTCTCCGCTTCGGCTTCGTCCGTTGCGGCGGTCCCGGTCGCGGCGGTCTTGGAAGCCGCGCTGCCCTTTCGCTTCTTGCCGCGGGCTCGCCCGGCCGCCGGCTTGCGGGCCGGTCGCGAGCGCCGGGTCTCGGCGCCCGCACCGTCCGGGGGCGCCTCGACGCCGTCGGGCGGGCCGACGCCCGTCCCGGCCGCGCCATCCGGGATCGTGCCCGGCGCGGACTTCGCCCGGGCCTCCGGACCCGTGAGGGCCGGGCGTGCCACCGCGCCGGTGAACTCCTCCGAGAACCCCGCCTCGCGCACCGGGCGCGGCGGAACGTCCTTGCGTGTCTCCTGCCCGGTACGCCACGAACGTCCGCGGAGTCCCCGCGAGCCGGGAGCCGGACGCGCCCCGGCAGCCGCGGCGGGTCGCTCCGGGTCCGCACCCTCGTCGGCGTGGTCGGGGGACTTCCAGCGCGCGAGTCGGGTCTGCGGGGTCGGCCATTTGGCCTTCAACACGCTGACCGGCTCACCGGCCGCGTAGTTCTCCCAGTCGACGAACGATGGCTTGCGGCCGTCCACGAGCTTCGCATCGAGGTCCACGAGTTCGTGGAACGGGGCCAGCCCCTTTCGGAACAGCCGCGCGCGAGGGCTGCGCTGGATGAACCCGCCGATGATCCCCCGGGAGGTGGAGGCCACGATGAGGGCGCAATGCCAGGCCTCGGGGAAGAACTCCTCCTGGAGGTGGATGTCCCATTCCGAGAGCCGGAGACCGAGGACGCCATGTCGGTGATACCACCCGATGACCTCGCCGCGACGGTGACGCGCATCGCGCGCCGCCCCCACCCACGCGTGCCGGAAACGGTCCATGTCGTTCGCCGGCGGGAGGTTCTGCGACTCCCGGCGGACCGCGTCGATCACGATGTAGGGGCTCTCCGACCACGGGCAGTAGACGACCTGCCCGAGCAGGAACCCGTAGGGCTCGCCGCTCTTCGCCGTGATCAGGTGTCCACGCACCTGTCTGAGCACCGACTGCGACACGAACAGCTCGTACGGTCTGGATCGGTCGGGCGGGGAGTCGACGGACCTCGGGGACCACGGGATGGCCCGCGAGTAGGGCTTCGGACGCTTTCGGAAGGCGAGCTTCTCGGACCAGTTGTGCGGAAGCTCGGGCTCGCGCGGCGGCACGACATCCCCGGGCCCGACGCCGGAACGTCGTGTCAGGAGCGTGGCCACCACATCGCTCGCTCTCTTCAAGCTGGCTTCCACCGCACGCGCTCCCCCTCGGGTGCTCCGCGACCAGGGACTGTGGAGCGAACGCCACAAATATCCCTGGCGGGGCGGTCGACCCGCAAGTTTCGCGCGCCCGCGGAGTTTGCGACGCGCGGGGCGGAGATTCTAAGATCCGGGCCACGTCGATTCGGCGGCGGCGCGACCGTCCGCTCTCCGGCCCCGTAGCTCAGGTGGATAGAGCGCGGGATTCCTAATCCCGAGGCCGCTGGTTCGAGTCCAGCCGGGGTCACTACCAACCACGGAGGCCGTACCTCCGGGCTGATCCCGGCCCGCGCGCTCAAACGCCGACCTCCCTGAGTCACTTCTTCGGCTTCTTGGTCGGCTTCGGCTTGAGGGCGGTCACGTAGTCGTAGCTCATCGAGAGATAGGGAGCGAGCGTTGCCGTGTCCTCGAGGAGACCGTCGGGCACGGTCACGTATTCGGGCATGTTGTGCCCATACGATTCCAGAATCGTGGTTTCGAACCGCTCGCAGAAGGCGACTCGTTCATCCTTGGGAAGTCGGATCCCGAGCATCCCGTTTGTGGAGAACAACGTGAACATGTGGCCGTTCACGGACGTGTAGAGCAGGTTCTTTCCCTTCCGCTCGATCTCGGGGTGGGTTTCGAGCAAGCGGTCGTAGAGCTCTCGTTTTCGCTCAGACACCTCGACCTTTGCCATCCTCTGCCTCTCACTCGGGGGGATCCGGACCCTCGAGCACCTCCGCGAGGTGCTGTTCGAGACGGTCCAGATTCAGATTCCAGACGCGCAGCCGCAACTGGATCCACGCCTCCGCGACCGTCAGCGGCCCCCGTCGAAAGACCGAGTCGGCTCGGCATTCCCATGATGTGGACGGCCCTGGCAAAGGCAGGATCCGGACCGGCGGCCGGCTGCGAGATGGGGTTGGCGCCGGTCCGCGGCAGGCTAAGTTGCGCTGGTCAGCCCCCCGAGCGTCCGAAAGGTGCCGATGGAGACGCTAGTACCCGCACCGGTGCACTGGGTCGTCGCGACGGCCCTCAGCTTCGACATCATCCTCCACAAGCATCGACCGGCGTCGGCGGTTCTGTGGCTGGCGGTCGCGTGGGCGTTTCCCATCTGGGGCGCCCTCGCCTACCTGGTATTCGGCGTCGATCAGATCCGCCGGTTCGCCTCCGGTCCGGTGCGTCTGGAGCGTCTGTTCCGTTCCTACGTCGCCCCCGGCCCCGAGGAGCTCTCGGAGGGCGCGGAGGATGCGGACGGCGCGATCGCGCTTCACGGCGGAGCCCACATCCTGCGGCTCACGGAGCCCGCGGTGCGTCCGTACCGGCTCACCCGCGGGAACCGCATCGAGCTGCTCGTGGACGGCGAGGAGGTGTATCCGGCCATGGCCTCCGCGATCGAGACCGCACGGGAACGGATCGATTTGCAGACCTACATCCTGTCGCGCGATCGGGCGGGCCGCGGCCTTCTCCAGCGGCTCACGGCCCGGGCGGCGGACGGGGTGCGTGTGCGGCTCCTGTGCGACGGGTTCGGCTCCGGGATCGCGTTCGTGACGGGGTTCTTCCGGGACGCGGAGCGAGCCGGGGTCGAGGTCGCCGCCAGCCACCCGCGGGGCTACCCGAACCTGCGCAACCACCGCAAGGTCCTCGTCGTCGACGGCCGCATCGGGTTCGTGGGCGGGATGAACATCGACGATCGCAACCTCCCGCAGCCGGACGGCCGTCCGGCGGACCGGGACTACCACGCCCGCGTGGCGGGACCGGTCGTTCGCGACCTCGAGTTCCAGTTCCTCGTCGACTGGAGCCGAGCAACCGGGAGCGCCCTCGAGGGGCTCACGCGGGACACGCCGCCGCGCTGGGCGCCCACCGACGGCGAGGCGCTCGCGCAGGTCATTCCGGGGGGGCCCGAGCGCTCGGGGAGCGGGCTCACGATGGCGTTCTTCGGGGCGATCGCCGCCGCCCAGACGTCGGTGACGATCGTGACGCCCTATTTCCTCCCGGACGACTCGATCCTGTCCGCCCTGCGCTATGCGGCCACCCGCGGTGTCGACGTCCGCATCGTGCTTCCCGCGCGCAGCAACCACTGGTACACGGCGCATGCCGCGCGCGCCCTGTACGGGCAGCTTCTCGAGGTCGGCGTCCGGATCTACGAGCGGCGCCCGCCGTTCATCCACGCCAAGGCGCTCGTCGTCGACGACGTATACACGCTGCTCGGGTCGGCGAACCTCGACTACCGGAGCCTGTATCTTAACTTCGAGCTCGATCTCGAGGTGGCATCCGCGGCGTTCGCCGCCCGGGTGCGACGCCAGCTCGAGGTGGAGATGTCGGAGAGCGAGGAGGTTTCCCTGGAGGTGTACGAGGCGAGGCCGGCGAGTCGGAGACTCACCGAAGGAGTGTGCCACCTGCTGGCCCCGATGCTATGAGCGAGGAACGCTCCGGCCGGCGCTCGAGGGTCACGCGAGGGTCGATCCGTCATCACCCGGTTCCGAGCGCCACGCGGGGCATGGGCTGCGCGAGGCACGCCGCCCTCGTCGTCGGGCTCGCGGCGCTCGCGGCCTGCTCGGACGCCGCGGGTTCTCTGGAGAGCGCGGCGGTCCCCATGACTCCCCGCGAGGCATACGCGGCGTCCCTGACCACCGCCGGTCTGGACGGGTCGGCCCTCGTGACGCGCTGGCGGGAGGCCGGCGAGTCGGCGCTGACCGAGGCGGTGCACGTGGATCCGCCGTTCGAGGAGATCGGGTTCTACCCGGCCGAGGCACCCACGGCGGTCGGGTACGAGCTGTCGCTCCAGCGCGGCCAGGCCCTCCACCTGTCGTACACGACGGAGCCGGCGGGGGTCGGGGGCGTGTTCGTGGATGTCTTCCGGCAGGCGGAAGACGGGACCATGACGCACGTCGCGAGTGCCGAGCGGGGGGCGGCGGAGCTCGAGTTCGAGCCCGTGCGCTCCGGCACGTTCGTGCTCCGCGTACAGCCCGAGATGCTCGTCTCGGTGCGCGTGCGACTCGCCGCCGTGCGGGCCGCGACCCTCGCCTTCCCCGTCCCGGGGCGCGATCCCATTGCCGCGCAGAGCCGCTTCGGCGATCCCCGCGAGGGCGGCCGGCGCGTCCACGAGGGCGTCGACATCTTCGCCCCTCGCGGCACTCCCGTGATCGCGGCCACGGACGGGGTCGTGCGCCGGGTCGGGACGCAGCGCCTGGGTGGTCTCGTCGTGTGGCTCCGCGACGAGCGAGGCTACTCGCAGTACTACGCCCACCTGAGCGCACAGCTCGTCGAGGGTGGCGCCCGCGTCCACGCCGGTGACACGCTGGGTCTGGTGGGGAACACGGGGAACGCCCGCACCACGCCGCCGCACCTCCACTTCGGGCTGTACCGGCGCGGGGAGGGCGCGGTCGACCCCTGGCCGTTCCTCGCGCCTCAACCCACGCGACCTCCGACGTTGAGGGCCGACACGACGCGCCTGGGGGCATGGTTGCGGCTCCGAGCGGACGCGCTCGCGGTCCTCGCAACGGGGGGGGCCGAGCTGCCCCTGCCGGCGTTCACGGTCGTCCGTGTGCTCGGGGCGCACGACCGCCACCTGCGCGTTCGACTGCCGGACGGGCGGGTGGCCACCCTGGCGAACCCCGCGCTGGATCCGCTCGACACGCCGATCGAGGAGGCGCGGCTCGACCTCGGGGGCCCGGTCCTCGACACGCCGGCGGAGGGCGCCGTGACCCGCGCTCGCATCGAGGAGCGGATCCCGCTGGACGTCGTGGGGCGGTTCGACCGCTACCTCCTGGTCCGCTCCGCGCCGGGCGTCGAGGGGTGGGTCGCCGCGCCGCGCTGATCACCGTCCGGCACCTCCTCGGCCCGGACGTTCCCGACTCCCTCCGAAGTCGACTACTCCCGCTGCCGAAACGGGCATAGCCCTTGCGACCCCTGGCACGCGCGCCGCGGGTCGGTCGGGCGGCGGTGGGCGCCCGCCGGGCGAATCGTGGGGAGGCGCCCGTCCGCGGCAGCGCCCCGTCGGCGGCCGCATGTAGCGGAGTCGCAACATGTGGGTGGGTCGGCCGGTGCGAGGCGCGCGTCGCGCCACACGTGGACAACATCCGGATACGAAGACGACGGGATGAGCGAGCCAACCCAAGCCACGACGCGCGACTTCGCCCCTCTTCGCGAGGGTGACCACGTCGCCATCCTCGGGGGCGGTCCGGCCGGTCTGACCGCCGCCTATCAGCTCGTCCGCGACGGCGCGCGGGTGACGGTGTTCGAGGCCAGCGACATGGTGGGCGGCATCAGCCAGACCGCCCGCTACGAGGGCTTCCGGTTCGACATCGGGGGTCACCGCTTCTTCACCAAGATCGCGCCCGTGCAGGACATGTGGGACGAGGTGCTGGGCGACGAGTTCCTCACCGTACCGCGACTCTCGCGCATCCACTACGACGGGAAGTTCTTCGACTACCCGCTCAAGCCCATGAACGCGCTGTCCGGTCTCGGGCCGTGGCGAGCGCTCCAGATCCTGTTCAGCTACCTCAAGGCCCACCTCCGTCCCTACCCGGAGGAAGACAACTTCGAGCAATGGGTCACGAACCGGTTCGGTAAGGAGCTGTACGAGACGTTCTTCAAGACGTACACGGAGAAGGTGTGGGGTATCCCGTGCACCGAGATCCGGGCGGAATGGGCCGCGCAGCGCATCAAGGGACTGTCGCTGGCCCGCGCCATCATGTCCGCCGCATCGCTCAACAAGCGTTCCGACAATATCAAGACGCTGATCAACGAGTTTCGCTACCCGCGGCTCGGCCCCGGGCAGATGTGGGAGCTGACGCGGGACGCCATCGAGCGCATGGGCGGTCGGATCCTCATGCGCCACGAGGTGGTGGGTGTGGAGGTCGCGGACCACAGGGCCACCGCCGTCGTCGCCGACGGCCCCGACGGCACGGTCCGCGTCGAAGCGGACCACGTGATCTCCTCGGTGGATCTCCGGTGTCTCGTGCGGAGCCTGCGGCCGTCCCCGCCGGCGCCGGTTCGCGAGGCGGGCGAGGGGCTCCGCTACCGCGACTTCCTCGTGGTCGCGCTCATCCTCGACCAGAAGGACCTGTTCCCGGACAACTGGATCTACATCCACTCGCCCGAGGTCAAGGTCGGCCGAATCCAGAATTTCGGGAACTGGAGCCCGCACCTGCTCGGCGATCCCGAGAAGTCCTGTCTGGGGCTCGAGTATTTCTGCTTCGCGGGTGACGGTCTGTGGACGACTCCGGACGAGGAGCTCATCCGCCTGGCGACGAAGGAGC
>Ga0307444_1000194_pt1 | contig 31689 bp, 31 predicted proteins | sample SalMarSW160340MG_FD_202145 | JGI IMG/M metagenome (GOLD analysis project Ga0307444, IMG submission 202145) | Salt marsh sediment microbial communities from the Plum Island Ecosystem LTER, Massachusetts, United States - SW1603-40 | ecosystem: Environmental > Aquatic > Marine > Intertidal zone >...
GGGAATATTAAGAGTTGTTCCAATAAATGATTTTCTTGAAATAGCTACTAATATTGGTTTGTTTAATTCTTTCAGTTTACGTAAATTTGCTACAATCTTTAAATCATATACATGAGTTTTTTCTTCAATCCAATGACCGATGCCAGGATCTAAAATGATTTTACTAATATTATATCCTTTTTTTTCTAGATTTTTTATTGTACGATAAAATTCTGCAATGATTTCCTCAATAGTACATAGATCGCCTGGAACTTTCTTAGAAGCCATTATAATAATTGGGAGATCTTTATCAATAATAAAATTAGCTAATGTTGGATCTGTTTTTAAGCAACTTACATCATTTATTATAATTTTTTTGTTATTTTTTACTGCAATTCCATATGCCTTTTCCGCAACCTCCCTATATTGTGTATCAACAGAGATTATTATATGCTCTGGAATGACCTTGCAAACAACATCTATAGCTATCTTCATTCGATTAACTTCTTCTTCTATGGTTATTTTTTGAGACCAAGGAGCAGTAGAACGCCCACCTATGTCCAATATTTGAACTCCATTTTTTACCATTTCAGATACTGCTTCTTTAATTCTTTCGGGCTCTTCATAAACAGAACCTTTATAAAATGATTCTGGACTCAAATTTATAACTCCCATTATGATAGTAGGGAAGTCATCACCAATTTCTAAAAAATCAAATAATTTTGTGTATATCTTTTTCATTGCTTATCTAGAAAATGAAAAAAATATATCAAATAAGTATTATTCTTTTAACTGCTATGGAGTTATTTTCAATTAGACTTCCTCTTATCAAGAAAAATGATCCTTTATTACAGATTATTATTCAAACTGTTAAAGATCAAGGAAAATCCTTAATTGAAGGAGATATCATTGTAATTGCAGAAAAAGTTATTGCTACGTCTCAAGGAAGAGTAGTTAAGTTATATGAAGTTGAAAAAGTCTCAAAGAAAGCCAAAAAGTTAGCACAAAATTATGACATGGATGAAAGATATGTAGAACTAATATTACAAGAAGCATCGATGATTCTTGGAGGAATGAGACATGTTATTTTAGCAAAAGTTAATGATTTCCTTATAGCTAATGCTGGAATCGATCAGTCTAATGCGGGTATTGGAAATGTAGTCCTTTTACCAAAAAACCTAAAGGAAGTTGTATGGGATTATTGGAAAAAATTAAGAAGGGAATTTGGAATAGACAATTTTGGAGTCATCATCGCTGATTCAAGAGTCCAACCTCTTAGAAAAGGAACTATTGGTATAGCTATAGCAACAGCTGGATTTGAACCCGTCGAAGATTTACGTGGACATCCCGATCTGTTCAATAGGCTTATGGAAATTACTATGAGAGCAGTAGCAGATGATCTTGCGAGTGCTGCTCAATTTCTATTAAGTGAGGCTGATCAGCAGACTCCAGTTGTAATAATAAGGAATAGCAAAGTTGAATTCACTGAAAACCCTCAATTAACTCCAGAAATGGCTCCTGAAGAGTGTCTTTATATGAATATCTTCTCTAAATATCTTCTCAAAAGACAAGAAGAAGAATAGATTTTAGAGGTTTATAAAAATATCCTTAATTGTGAAATGAAATGGATAATCTCTTTCGATTAAAAAGAAACCAAGTTAAACTCGCTGCTAAATTGCTTGCTAGATCTTTTGAAAACAATCCTGTATGCATAGCTTTCTTTCCAGATCCTACCAAAAGAGTTAAGCAAAATTACCATTTAATGAAAAACTCCATTCGCTATTGTATGAGATTTGGTGAAGTTTATACTACATCACCTAAATTGGAGGGAATTGCACTATGGCAATTAGAGGATTCGAGAGAAGAACAGCAGGATAAACCTATTAGCTTATCAATAAATTGGTTTAATTTTGTATTAGCGGTTGCTTTAGGTAAATCACTAGAAAAGGTACGTTCTGTTTACGATTATGTGTATAAGACTCATTTCACCCTCGTACCTTCACGTCACTGGTATTTCTTTGTTATTGGTGTAGATCCAAATTTTCAAGGGAAAGGATTTGCAAGCAGCTTAATTAAACCTATGCTTGCTCGAATAGATAAAGAGCAATTAGGATGTTATCTTGACACTAATAATGAAAAGAATGTAGGATTATATCAACATTTTGGTTTCAAAGTCTTGAAAAAATATCAAATCCCTGGATCTAATGTTATAAATTGGTCAATGCTAAGAGAAAATCCACTATAATTTAGTCTATATTATTTATTTACCTGACAAGAGAAAATCTGACGTCTTGAATCAGAAGTGAAAGGAGTTTGATCAAAATCACCGTATTTTGCATTGATTTTAAATCTATTATATTTAAGTATAGCTTCTAATTCTTGCGGGAAAAACATTCTTAACTTTAACTCATTACTAATGGTTTTATCTGATATCGAATAGGATAATTTAACTTTACTAATTTGAGTAGCTTTATCATAACTACTTTTCTCACTAACAGTAATTAACCCTCCTCCATCAGGATCTTGATATTTTGCGTTGGGGTATGTTTTTAACGGATCTCTTACTAATAAATTTAAATCTGGGTTAAAAACATCAAAGATAAAGCCACCATTTGGGTTAAGATGCTTTTTTACACTACTCAGACATTTTTCGACGCTTTCTAAGTCTAAAAACCAATTAAAAGCACATCCCGGCATGATTATAAGATTGAATTTATTAATTAAATTAAAATTAGACATGTCTCCTTCAATCCATTCAATTTCAATTCCAAGTTCTTTTGATTTTCTTTTTGCTTCTTTCAACATTGAATTTAAAAGGTCTAAACCTGTTATTGAAAAATTATTTTTTGCTATCGGGATTGTAACTCTCCCTGTACCACATGCTAGTTCAAGAACAGGATCTCCATATTCTTTCGCTTTATTAATATAGAAGGGGATATCCTTGGATCTCTTTCTGCTTTCGACCTTACGATCATAATGTCGACCATCGAGATATTCTAAGATATCAATTTTTTTTTTCATTTCAAAAACACTTTAATATAGACTTTTTCTTCTTAATTTATTTAAGATCTTATCTTTTTATTTAATAATTCAGTCAAATTTTTTAGAAATCTCTTATTTGTATAGATATATTCTTTAAAAATATAATGCAACGTCACATAGTTATTAGTCTGTTTAATAATGAAGGAATCAAAATATACAACAATTGAAGAGGCTCTTAAAAAGGGTTCTGCTATAGTAAATTTAAGAGGTTGGGTTTATAGAGAAAGAAAATCGAATAAATTTGTATTCATTGTGTTAAGAGATGAATCAGATATAATTCAGTGTGTTATTTCAAAAGCTAAAAATCCAGAGATCTTTGAAAATGCTGAAAAGTTAACTATTGAATCTTCGGTTAAAGTTTCAGGGGATCTAAAGGAGGATGATAGAGCTCCTACAGGTTATGAAGTTTCTGTATCAGACTTAGAAATCGTTCAAATCGCTGAACCTTTTCCAATAACAGAGCATCAATCACCTGAACTTTTATATGACAATAGACATCTTTGGATAAGATCAAGGAAATTAAATGCAATTTTAAAAATCCGGCATACGGTTGTTGGAGCTATACATGAATTTTTTAGAAGTAATGGTTATTATGAATTTGATGCTCCTATTTTCCAGCCTAGTCAATCTGAAGGTGGAGCTACTTTATTTGAGGTTAAATATTTTGACGATATAACATATCTCAGTCAAACATGGCAGTTGTATGCTGAGGCCGGTATTTTCTCATTAGGGAAAATTTACAATATGGCACCAACCTTCAGAGCGGAAAAATCAAAAACTTCAAGGCATTTATCAGAATTCTGGATGGCCGAAATGGAGGCTGCTTGGATGCAACTTGATGAAGTTACGGAAGTTGCTAAGGATGAAATTAGGTTTATTGTTCAACAAGTATTAAGGGATAATAGAAATGAACTTGAAATTTTAGAGAGAGATATTAAGTTAATAGAGCATTATGCAGAGGCAGAGTATCCTACTATAAAATATTCAGAAGCTTTAGAAATCCTTAATTCAAAATATGATATGAATGTTCCTTGGGGTAAGGATTTAAGAACGATTGAAGAAGCAAAAATAGCGGATCACTTTAAAGTTCCAGTTGTTGTGACACATTATCCTACGGAAATTATGGGTTTTTATAAACCACCTAGTGAAGAAAATCCTAAAGAAGCATTGTGTTTTGATATGTTAGCTCCAGAAGGATACTGTGAAATAATTGGTGGATCAGAAAGAAGTTTATTAGTTGACGATATGATAAAGAGATTAGAAGCTGATGGTGAAGATCCAAAAAATTATGAGTGGTATTTTGAATTAAGACGCTATGGTAGTGTTCCTCATTCAGGATATGGTGTGGGCGTTGAAAGAGTCGTTATGTGGCTTTGTGGAATAGATAATATAAAGGATGCCATTCCATTCCCTAGAACTATGTTAAGAAAGGCACCTTAATATAAAAAAATAGATGTTATGCTTAAGTATTAATTATTAACTATTTTTTATTTATCATAATACGTTTTAATAATTTTAGCTCGGGTCCAATGAAATTCTATGAATATATGGCATATGAATTATTAGAAAAAATTAAGAATAAGGAGCTTTCAATTCGAGAATTATTAGGAGCTTCTTTTCAAAGAATAGAAGAAACCGAGCAAAGTTTACATTCATTCGTTAACTTATCTAAAGACAAGGCATTAAAGAGAGCAGAACTACTAGATAATAATTTAAAAAAAGGTAAGAAAATTGGCAAACTCTATGGTTTACCATTAGCAAATAAAGATCTTATTTCCATTAAAAATTTTCCAACTACTTGCAGTTCGAAAATATTAAAAGATTATTATCCCCCTTATAATGCATTTGTAATTGAACGGATAGTTGAGCAAGAAGGAGCAATCCATATAGGTAATACTAATATGGATGAATTTGCGATGGGTAGTTCTACAGAAAATAGTTGTTATGGTCCTACATATAATCCATGGGATATTTCGCGAATTCCTGGGGGTTCAAGTGGAGGTTCTGGAGCAAGTATCGCATCAGGGCAAGCAATATTAGCTTTAGGAAGCGATACAGGTGGGAGTATTCGATGTCCAGCTGCATTTTGTGGAACTGTTGGTTTAAAGCCTACATATGGAAGAGTATCTAGGTATGGGTTGATTGCATTTGCAAATTCGCTAGATCAGATCGGCCCTATTACTAAGTGTGTTTATGATTCAGCATTGATGCTTGAAATTATATCGGGTAAAGATCCACTAGACTCTACTTCAGTTGATATTAAAGTAGATTGTTATACTGAAAATTTAAAGAAGCCAATCAATAAGAAGATTTTAGGGGTACCAAAAGAATTTTTTGGAGAAGGAATAAACCATGAAGTAGAGGGTGCTGTAAGGAAATCAATTGATAAATTAGAGAGCTTAGGAGCTAAACTGGTTGATATATCAATAACGCATCTTGATTATGCAGTTGCAACTTACTATTTATTATGCATGAGTGAAGCAAGCTCAAATTTAGCGAGATATGATGGTTTAAGATATGGTAATATTAGCGATAACCTTTCTGGTGATGTGTATGATGTTTTCAGTAGAACTAGAGGTGAGAAATTTGGACAAGAAGTAAGAAGGAGAATTTTTTTAGGAACTTATGCTTTATCCGCGGGCTATTATGATATGTTCTACATAAAGGCTCTTAAAGTAAGATCCTTAATAAAGAATGATTTTGTTGAGGCATTTAAAAGATGTGATGCTATTGTATGCCCTACAATGCCTTCCACAGCCTTTCAAGTGGGAGAATTTATTGATGATCCTTTACAGATGTATACAGCAGACATTTTAACCTGTCCAGTTAACCTAGCTGGTATCCCGGCATTATCTATTCCATGTGGTTTTGATAGTCATAATTTGCCTATAGGTTTTCAAATTATTGGAAATTATTTTGATGAAAAAGGAATTCTTAATGTTGGATATCAATTAGAACAAGAATTGAACATTTATCGAAAAATAGCTCCAGTTTCAAAACGAGGTAAATGATTTGGATATTCAAAATAATGATGTGATTATTGGACTAGAGGTCCATATTCAATTAACAAATCTTAAAACAAAACTTTTTTGTAGCTGTAGTAATGATTATCGTGGTACAGAAGCAAATTCACATGTATGTCCTATTTGTATAGGCTTGCCAGGTTCACTTCCAGTAATGAATAAGAAAGCTATAGAATTTGCAACCAGATTAGCAATAGCATTAAATTGTAAAATAAATCAAGAGTTTTGGTTCTTCAGAAAACAATATTTCTATGTAGACTTAGCTAAAGGTTTTCAAATTAGTCAGTACAATAAAGCAGGAGGAAGGGCTTTTGCCGATAAAGGAAAAGTCACTATTAAATTAAATTCACATAAAAGAGATATAAAATTAAATCGAATTCACTTAGAAGAAGATCCCGCTAGGCTTGTTCATAAAGGAAGTATAGCAACTTCACCTTATACTCTTGTTGATTATAATAGATCAGGAGTCTGTTTAATAGAAATTGTAACTGAACCAGTTATCAGATCACCAGAAGAAGCTCGTGAATTTTTAAAACAGCTTAAATCAATTGTTCAGTATTCTGGAATTTCAAATCTTGATCTTGAAGGATCAGTGAGAGTAGATGCAAATATTTCGATAAGGGGTCATGAACGTAGTGAAGTAAAAAATATTAATAGTTTTAAAGAAGTAGAACGAGCGTTAAGGCATGAAATTATCAGACAGAAAAATATGCTAAAAAGAGGAAAAACCTTAATACAAGAAACAAGGCATTGGGATGATAAAAGAAGAATCACAATTTCATTGCGAACAAAAGAATTTGAGGCTGATTATCGCTATTTTCCAGAGCAGGATTTGGTTCCAATAGAAATTAATGATATTTTTATTCAAAAAGTTAAAGATAAATTACCAGAAATGCCAAGTGAGAGATCGAGAAGACTTCAGTGGGATTATAATTTATCAGAATTTGATTCAGATAATTTAGTTCTAGATAAAGATATTGCTGATTTTTACGAGGACGGAGTAAATTCAGACGCTTTATTTGGACCAAATGAATACAAGCAGTACTGCAATTGGTTAATGAATGATATATCTAGATGGTTAAATGAACAAAATAAAATAATAAAAGATACAAAACTTCACCCTCACCAAATAGTCGATATAATCAGATATGTAAATGAAGGTAAAATCACAACCAAAATTGCTAAAACCATAATAGATGATATGATGGAGGGTTTTTCAATCTCTGAGATACTTGAAAAAAAAGACAAAAAAAGAATTTCCGATGAAAACTTCCTTAAAAAGCTAAGCAAGGAAACTATTGAGCAGAATCCCAAAATTGTAAACGATTGCAGTGATAATCCAAAAGCAATAGAAGCATTAATAGGCAGAGTTATGGTTAAAACTAGGGGACAAGCTGATCCACATATAACCCGAAGTATAATCCTTGATCTTCTAAAACAATTTGGATTAATCGAGTAAGAAAAATCACTTTTAATAAAAAAAATATAGTAAATTAACAAGATACAGATTCTTCTTATATAAATCCACTTAGCTTTAAACCATTTATCATCATGTCAACAAGAAATACAAATAGTTTCTCGCTCCAATGTTTAGAATCAGGGATAAATGTTTTATAATATTTACTTGTTATATCGTCAATTGATGGATTTTCATTATACCATTCAATTAGGGAATTCTTTACTTTAAAGTATAGATCTTCCATTTCATTTAATATTTGTTCAAAGTGATTATCTTTCCATACTCCAAAATGGGCTAAAGAGATAGAGTCTAACTTGTTTTTCATATTTCGTAATTTATTAAAAGTTTTAAGAATCTCTTCTTCATGAAAATCAGGTGGCATGATAGAAACAAAAAATGCATCCTGATCCAATCGATCCATAATTGCATCCCCAATAAAAATATTTCTATTTGTTTTGTCAAATAATCCAATAGAGTCCATTGTATGTCCAAAAAAATTCATAACTTCTAATTCCAGTCCATTAATGTCGATGATATCACCTTCCTTTAAAGGCGTAATCTCTTCTTCAAAAGGATATAAATCACCCATATTTTCAAATCCTTTCAACATTCTTTCAGGATGTTTTAGATTATCTACGGCATTCTCTGAAGCTAATACTTCAATATCACTCTCTTTCATAGAATTTATTAGCTTAGATAAACCCTGAGCATGATCCCAATGAGAATGTGTTAATACTAATTTATGTATAGGATAAAGTCCTAAATCTTTAAGTTTTTTTAAAATTTTACGAACCTTTAATGTTTCTCCAACATCAACCATCACACGCATTCCCTTATGTTCAATAATATAAATTGAAAGAAATTTCTGCATTCCCATTGTCATAGCATCTATTAAATAATAATTATCATCATATTTACCTTCAGAATTTATAATTACTATGTTGGTCACCTTCAAATTTTATTATAAAATAAGTATTTTGAATATAATTTAAATCTTAAGCAAGGAATTTAGAAATGAATAAACTTACTAAAAAATAGTCTTTTAATAAAATAATAAAAAAATTAAATCAATATCTAGATTAATGCGGCGAGTGCCGAGCTCGCAGCATCCAGCTTCAAGTTAATTATACCTAATTTTGCTTCACGAGTTGTAATGATAGATAAAATATTTCCTTTAATTTCGCTAAAAAGGATTTTTCCTTTTTCAGATTCTATAATAGCACTGAAAAATTGGCCTTGTTCCAGTTCTTTAGTTGCTCTCTGGCTAGCTTTCAAAATTAATGTAACCATTGCGGCAACAGCTTCTGGGTCAACCCAGCCAGGGAGAGCACTTCCTTTTATTAATCCAAATTTCTCAATTAGGGCTGCACCATGAACTCCTTTTATCGCTTTTAAACTATCGAGAATTTCAGTTATTCTTTCACTCATTTAACTCAATTTACATTTGTGTTATTGAGAATATTAATTCTATAATTATTATGTAAGTTTTAATTATATTTAAGTATAGGAATCTTGCTTAAAAAAGCTAATTTTTCCCAATTTATTATCATATAAAAATAAAAAAACAGCAGTAATCTAATGAATAATATAATATTTCGACATTATCAAGAAGGCGATGAAAATCAATTAGCCAATTTATTTAATTTAGCCTTCCAACAAAATGGCAGTGGGTTTGTAAGAACACCTAATAATTGGAACTGGAGATATGTTAAATCTCCAGAATTTGAACCAGAGATGTGTCAAATTGCTGAAGATATCGATAAAGAAAAGATTGTAGGGGCTGTAATTGTTAATTTAATAGAGAGGGTACCTATTGGTAAGAACACGTATTTAATGGGTGATATTAATGATGTATCAACTCTCCCAGATTACACAAATAGAGGAATCGCAACAAAATTAATGGAAATGTCAATTGAATATATGAAACAGAAAAAATGTGATTTTTCAATACTTTCTGCAGGATTTAATGGTTTTGCAAGAAAAAGAATTTATCAAAAATTAGGATATTTTGATGTTGATATTGGAGCTCTTTTTATTCAATTTCCAAACATAATACAGCTTATTAAGAATGTTTATGCACTTGCTCTTTTTTTTCCAGTCTTTTTTGCTTTTTCGTACATACCTAGATTTTTAAATAGAATAAAGCTGAAATTTTATCGCGTTTTTAAAGAATTTTCATATGAAATTAATTACAATAAGAAACACTTTGAATATATGAATGCAATAAATAAGATCAATCCAAAATATTATGAAGGATTTCCAAAATATAATAAAACAAAGTTTTTATGGGCAAGAGTAAAAGTTCTAACAGCGCAGCAAAAACCAACTTATATAGTTATTAGAAAAAATGGAAAGATAATAGGGGGCTCAGTAATCACCCAACAGTATATTCATTCTTTTAAATTTGGAATAAAGATAAGAATAGGAGTAATTCATGAAATATTTATAGAGAAGAGTATATATGAAAATTCTAAAGATCTCATTCTTGGATATATATATCTATTAGACAAAATTTTAAAAGCTTCAACACGAAGATCTTTAGCTGTTTTAATGTATGTATCACCTTTAAAAGATAAAGATTTAAACAGAGCCTTTAATAATATGAATTTCTTAAAAATCAAAGCTAATGTAACAATGATTAAAGAATTGAAAGCAAATTTAAAATTCCCTCAAATTAAAGCACCTCTTTTTGTACCAACTTATGTGACTCTGGGCTTTCCTTAGAAAGACATAGACATAAATATTTAAGCTTTAACCTTTAATGTAACTAAATTTATCCAAAATATTATCAGTATAGGAGTGGATTTTTATAGGAAAAGAAGGGGATAAAGCTAAGAATATATTTAAAGAGGCATTTGATGCACTTAGTGATTTCTTCGAAGAAAAGCGTTCTGATATTGTTATGGAAGAAGAAAAAAAAGGAAATAAAGGGAAAGTAGCTTTAGCCAAATTCTCTAAAGGTTTAATCGGCAAAACTGATAAAATTAATTTTAGAATATTAATTGGACAGAAAAAGGAAATTGGCGATTTTATTTATGAGGCTGTGTATTTGAGTGATAAAAAAGAACCAAAAATTTATGTTTATTAAGGGAATAAGGGAAAACCATATAATACCATTTTAACTAGCTTCAAAGAGGAAGATTGGAATGGATAAAGAAGAGTTCAAAAATATAAATCATTGACGAAATTCTTAGAATCTGCTTATATGGGCGGTATTTATATAGAAGGAAAGAAAGAAAAGAAAGAGGACGCATTAAATAGACTAATAAAAGGTCCTAAACGATCATTAGAAGCAGTTGAAGATGATGAGAAATTAAAAGGATGAGAAGCCGGTCCAATTGCCAAAAACTCCGCGAAGGTAATCGCTGTTGCGGTGGTAACTACAATAGTATCAGCTGTCTTAACTCCCGCTGTAGGTGCCATAGCACAAGAAATTGCAGGTGGAGATTGTATTACTAGTGATGTATTAGGTTCTGCTGCTCAAGCTGCCGGAGAAGGGCTAAAAAGATTGGCTGATCCTGTTGATTTAGTAAAAAAAGTTGTAAAAAAAGCCATTACAAAAGGGAAAGATATACCAGGTGCGAACAAATAACTAAAATAATAGCAACTTTCTTATATTATTGTTTTTTTAAATTTTTAACTCTTTAAAAAAAATCTGATCATTTTATTTTCTTAAAACTTAACTTGGTGAATAATATTTCTCACATTTCTGATTATGCGAAAGAAAATAACTTAAAAATTGGGATAATTGTTTTTGTCTTTCTTACTTTTTTTTCATATACAATAATCCGTTTAATTTATTATTTTTTTGGCATTCTTGAATATTTACTTGGGTATTTTACTTATGTTGATTATCAATTTTTAATTGGAGCAATAGGTGGTGTAATTTATACCACAAAATATCGAAAAGAAGAACAATCGATTACAAAAATTAACGTTATCATGGTCCTCATTGGTGGATTGATTTCAGCACTTTCTACTACTCTTGTAGATGCAATTCTATACATAAATACAGTTACTGTTGAATTCTTCTTCTATTCTTTCTTGGAAAGGTCTATATATGGATTAATTATTGGATTTGTTGTTGCGATGATAATTGGTGCTCGTTTTATGTATAAAGAATTCAAAGAAGAAGAGAAAAAAGAGAAGAAAGAAGAACCTTATGGTGATGAATTTTTTGAAGATTTAATTGACAAATAAATAGTTAAGAATACAAAATAATAATAATTTTGTTTCTTGAATGATTTAGAGTCAATTACACTTTTTTTTGAATAAAACAATAGAACTCAATAATTGGACTCAAAAAGAAATTAATTCAATCTTATTCTCTTAATAACTAAGAATAAAATTAATTCTGAGGTTAAAAAATGAGCAAAACAATCTTATTGCCATATAATGTGTTTGTTGAATCAAGAAAAGAAAAATTAGCTAATATGCTTATAAGTGAGATAATATTTTTAAAAACTCGAGTTAAAAGAGCAAATCATAAAGATGATATCTTATATCTCAATGCTGCTCTAAATAAATTAGAGTATCTTTTAAATAAGTTAAAGACTAATAGTGCTGATATGTCTGAAGAAGTTTTTGATAAAATAATTATAATTATTTATCATATTTTCAAAGAAATTACGGATAAGTTAGAGTAACTCTTTAACATTATATTATAATTAAAAAAAATAAAGAAAAAAATAGGATTAAAATTAAATTACATCTTAACTAAATCGCCAAGAAGAGCGTATAAATTTTCTTTTTTTGGTGCGCCCTTCATTAATTCTCTAATCCTTTCGGCAATTAATTGGGGTGTAAAGGGTTTATGATCATTTTTAATTTGGTTAACAGTATGCCATCCTTGGAATAGCATAACACGATCAGCTACTACTCTAAATACTTCTCCATTAATCTTTTTAGCATTGTCTGATGCTAAAAATACAACCATTGGTGCTACATTAGTAGGATTGAAGACATCAAGTCCAGTTTCATCGAGTTTATTCATTATTTCAACCATTTGTGGAGTAGCATCTGTAGTTAAACGAGTTCGTGCTAATGGCACAATACAATTGACAGTAGCATATTTTTTTAATTCTGCTGCAGCGTTCATAGTGAAAGCGGCGATACCTGCTTTTGCGGCACCGTAATTAGTCTGTCCTACATTCCCCGTTAAACCTGCATCAGATGCAGTATTAATTACTCTTCCAAAGTTTCCCAAAGCTTCATTGGCTTTCCCTTTTTCTCTAAAGTAGGCTGCAGCATGACGAGTCATGTTAAATGTACCTTTTAAATGCACAGCGATAACATCATCAAATTCTTGCTCTGACATATTGAAGAGCATTCTATCCCTTAAAATACCCGCATTATTTACAAGAATATCTAATTTGCCGAATTCTGAAATGGCTTGATCAATCATAGCTTTCGCTTTGTTGAAATCAGTTACGGAATCATAATTTGCTACCGCTTTTACTCCTAATTTTTTACATTCTTCAGCAACTTGGTCAGCAACCTTAGTTTCAGCACCACTCCCATCAAAAGCAGCACCTAAATCGTTAATAACTAAATTACAACCTTCTCTAGCTATAGCTAAAGCCTCTTCATGCCCTAAACCGCGTCCCGCACCGGTTATAATAGCAGTTTTACCTTCAAGCATTCCCATAATATTTTTCCCTCTTATTAATTAATTATTTATTTTTAGTTCAAAATAATATGTCCTAAATAATATGTCTTAATAAAAAATTATTTCTAAACTTAAAGATTTTTTTAAATATCATATTTTTAAAGTTTCATAAGTGTTTTAACTGACAATATTATGAATCTAATTACTCATGTTTTAAATGGGGTGCTCATTCAAATTTTATGTTTTATATTTTTTACTTTCCCTCTTAACTACATATTTACTATACTTATTGCTTTTTCATCCCATTTTATCGTTGATGCATTTTCAAAAATTACATATCATACACCTGAACCACATTGGGATGATAAATTCTGGATTTCTTGGAATATTGGCATACGTATTGTTGGTTATAGCGCATTAATTCCTTTTTATCATTATTATTTAGGAATAATATTTGCTAATTTACCAGATATTTGGGATTGGACAATAGTAAGACGAATTCAAAAGAGAAGAAATGTAGAAAGAAAAATAGATTACAAACATAACAACTTTTTCCATAGGATTATAGATAAAATCAGAGAAAAAACACTTTTTTGGCTCCCTAATTTGATTTATGAAAAGAAAGCTATTTTAGTAGAAATTATAATAGTTATTTTTTTATTTATTGGAGTATTTGTTTTAATTCCTTAAAATCTTCAAAATAGAACAAGTGGGATTCGCAATGACAATCTGATGAGCCAAATTTACTAATAAAACTATCTGCTCTGTTTAAAATTTCATGTGCAATTAAACACTCTAAATTTTGAAGAGAGGGAATTAAATACACGCATATAATGGAAGTATATTTTTTATCAAGCAAATAATCAATATGCCAGTGAGTTTTTTTAGTTTCTGATGGAGATAAGTGTCTTTTCACTCTATTGATAAGTGTTGTCGAGCCAGAATTACCCATAGCTGAACCTATATAGAAATAAAAACCTTGTTTAAACTTTATTTTACCAAGAGCACCAATAAGAAGTTCAATGGCTTTTTGTAATTGGACCACTAAGATATAAGAACCTTTCATTTAAACGCAATTCTTTTTATGATCTTGATAACAACCATCACAAAGGTATTCTCCACATTTTTTACAAATGTTAGCACACTCATCACATACAGGAGTATAACACTCAACACATTCATATATCTCTCCTGATGCATTTTCGCCGCAATTTTCGCAAATAACTTCTTTAGTCATTTTGGCAGTACCGCTTTTTTTCTAAATAATTACGTTAAGAAAGTGATTATTTTTAAAAACCTGTTTTATTACATGATAAATAAATTCAAATACCTCATTCCTTTTAGACTAATAATTTTGAAGCTAAAAGTTTTTTATAATCCTTTAATTCAATATTTATAGTTTATATAGAGAAAGCTCGTTAATTATGGGTAAATCAAAAGATAAAGAAAGATCTCAATTTGATTTTAAAAGAGATAAGAAATTCTTTGAAAAGGAAGGAAGTTCGCGTGCAATTACTTCAGGCTCTCTCACTATGTTTTTTTCATTAATTAATGCGGGTTGTATCTGGATTTTTATTATTTTAGGAACGAATTGGTCGGGATTAACTTATTTTGGTTTAACAACTGCAATTAATGGAATTTTAAGCTTAATTGGAATTGGAATTTCCCGATATTTTATTGCCGAAATTAAAGCAGCATTTGTTATAAATGAAGAACTTGGACGGATTAAAGCTACAACATATTCAAAGTTATTATTTATAATTGGATTGGGATTAGGATTAACAATGATAGCTATTCCCTTTATGTTTGGATCTTTTTTAACAAATAATTTGTTAAGAGAATGCATCTTTGCTTCTGGTTTTTCTTCATTTTTAATCTATGGTACTTTTATGTTTCAAATAGGATTAGAGATTAAAAACAGATATGACATAATTGCTTTTACATCAATTTTTAATGGAATTTTTATTTTACCATTAGGTATTATTTTTATTACTTATGGTTTAGATCCTTTTTTGTTTGCGTTTTATCCATTTTTCAATATAATAACAATAAGTCTATTAATTTATTTCTTTAAGCGATTAACTCCTTATTCAATTATTGAAATTTTTAGAGCAAGTCTAAGAACTCGAAACATGAGAAAAAGAGCTTCTCCTGAAGTTGGAGAACTTATTGAAAATTATCAAATCTTGATTTATCTGAAAAATTCTATGTATTCTATGATAACCAATATTCAGAATTCTAAATTTTTTGAATATATCTTATTCTTGATTGCTGCTGTATATTTGACAATTTTTACAGACACTTCATATCAAAATTTAGGTCTGAGTTTATTAACTGTGTTGATGGCTTATGGTGCAGTAAAATCTGTGATTCTGTACTATTCTGCTCCATTAAATATTGAAATTGCTGAAGCATCTGTTAAAAAGTATCATGACACTATCGAAGAGTCAATAAATGCATCTACACGAATTTCAAGTATTTTAGCTTTAGGTTTTTTAACAGCAATGGTCGCTTTGTCTAAAGAAATATTACTTTACTTACATCGAGATTTTTTTTATGAAGGGACTGTTTTTAATAGTGATCTATTTGTTATGGCTCAAACCTTATTTATCTTGATTATAATTGCACAATTTCTTTATGGATACTCAACATTATTTGGGAATGCTTTGATAGGATCAGGCAATGCTAATTTAGCCGCAGTAGGGTTCTCAATAACACTTCTAATAATTCTAACGACGGCACCAATTTTTATTTTCTTTTTTGGAATTTTAGGTATTGGTATTGTAATGCTAATTTCAGCATTATTTCTTTTGCCCTTTATTTTATTTCAACTTAAACGAAAGCTCAAGATTAAATACAATTTCCGAATCTATAGATTAATCCCTAATTTAACAATACTCCTTTTGATCATGTTGATAATTCCATTTAATAATATATTTAGCCTTTTTATTGGAATAATATTTGGAGCAACTTTATATTTATTTCTAAACCCATTTTTTGGGGTTTCTATTCCAGAAGATCTCCAGATGATCAATGATCTGTTCAATACATTGAAATTAAAGTTTGTAGGGAATCTTATCGTAAACACCATGAAAATTACTTATAATTTTAGTCCTTTAAATAAAGATAAAATTGTTCTTGAAGAAGATAGACAAATTTTAGTAAAAAAATAAGAAAATTTATTTTCTAAATTGATTAAAATCTGGTTTACGTTTTTCTACAAATGCATTTTTTCCTTCCATAGCCTCATCAGTGTCATAATACATGGATAAGCCCCCAACTCCTAGCTGAGTTATGCCTGTTACCCCATCAGTTTCAGCTAAAAATGCATATTTTAACATTTTAAGAGCAGTAGGGCTCTTTTCTAACAATTCTTGACACCATTGATTTACCTCTTCATCCAATTTTTCATAAGGAACTACAGCATTTATAAGTCCCATTTCTAAAGTTTGTTTTGCAGTGTATCTACGGCATAAATACCATATTTCTTTAGCACGCTTCACACCTACGGCACGCATTAAATCTCCTGTCCCATATCCGGGGTCAAATGATCCGACACGAGGTCCTGCTTGTCCAAATTGAGCATGTTCTGCTGCAATACTCAGATCACAATTAACATGCCAAACATGCCCCCCTCCAATTGCATAACCATTCACACGAGCAATAACAGGTTTAGGTAAGGTACGAATTAAAAGCGTCACTCGTTGCCAACCAACTTCAAGTGGTAATAAGAGCTCTCCTTCATATCCCCCTTTCTCTCTTGTTGTTTGATCGCCACCAGTACAAAAAGCTTTTTTTCCAATTCCAGTGAAGACCACAACACCTATTTCTTCATCCCAACATTGGTCAAACGCATCGATTAATTCATGTACAGCACGAAGATTGCAAGCATTATATCGTTCAGGTCGATTAATGGTTATACGCGCAACTCTATCCTTTTTTTCAAAAAGTATTTCTTTATACTCCATTTTTAAATCCTTCTTTTATTTTAAATAATATAACTTCTAATGATTAATCCTTAAATTGATCTAAATATATTATTTTTGTTTTTTATTACTCCACAAATGATAAATTAGAGAATTCAATATTTTGTTCGTGAAATTCTTGTTTCACGAAATTTAAATTTTATATTCTAAGAACTTTTTTGACTTTTTCTCTGTGAAAAAGGCAAATGAATGGTGGATATTGAAGAAATCTTAAAGAATGAATTTTTGTCTAATTTCTTGGACCATTTTCTGCCCTTCATTATTTATTTCAGTGATAATCTCTCTTAAGATCTCACTAATAGCAATTCCCTGCAATTCGCATGATATATATAATAATGAGAGTATTTGTTTAGTTAAAACACGAATATTCTTGAGATCATTAACGGGAATCCTGATACCAAGCGCTTTCAAATCCATTTGGGTTTCTTTTTCTTGTTGTCTTATAGTTATTAGAAAATCATTTTTTCTTCCTTTCCATTCTTCGGTAATTGCTCTTAGGGATAATAAGTATCTTTTAGTAGGGCTTCCAATTCCCATGACATCCCTTGCAAAGTCAAGGTGTTGAGAGTTTCTTACTGATTTCAGTCCAAATGTTCTATTAACCTTATAATTCTTATCTAATTTAGTCTTCATTTTTGAAATTTCGTCTGTTAACTGTTCAATTTTGAGAGATAATTTCTCAAATTTCTTTAGAAAGATTTCTACTGTTCTGGGTTCTAAATTACTCATATAAAACACTAATTAGAATTTACGTATGACAATTTTTGAATTAGTGTTTATAAAACTAATTATTAAAGTATTAATCTATGAGGAATTAGTAATTTTTGTTGAATTATTGTTTCAAATATAAAAAAAAAGAGAGTTTAATAAACTCATGAAATTTATCATATTTAAAAAGGTAAATCTTTTTCTGGTTCATTATTATTTTTTTCCTTAAAATCTTCTTCTTTGAAAATAGCTGGATCAATATCTTCAATTGTTTTGCTTTCTTCAGTAATTGTTTCAGGTTCTTCAATAGTAGATTCGGGGAATATAATTTCCTTTAATTTAATCTTACCCTCTTTTTTTGCTTTTAACTTTCCTTCAGAATATTTCATGATTTCATATAATCCTATTATTATTAGAAGGAGTACAAAAAACCCTAATACAGCAATATTTTTTACTTGATTAATAAGATCGTTATCTATATTGTCAGCAAACCATTGAATCCAAGGAATTTGAATACCACTTAAAAGATCATACGGAAAATAGTGTATAAATTCATATGTTACTTTAGAGAGAAGTAACCAAATAATTACAGTATCTAGCTCGAACCTTTTTAACTTTTTGCTTAAGAATTCTGCTTGTGAACCCATAAGAGTACTTAGAGAATAAAATATGATAAGTAGATCAGGAATTATCATAGTCAGATAGGCCCAAATTGGACCAAATCCAGTAGTCTTTGTAGGAGTTAGACCAAGATAAATCTTTATAACCAGAAATAGCGTATAGAAAGAAACCAATATTGCAAATATTCCAAACCATCCATTAAAGACTTTATGAAACTTATAGACAACAATTGTAATAGCAAGTCCAATAAGAATTGCTCCAACAAGTATATATACTCCATTTAAATACCACGGCATTGGTGCATCACTAATAACTGAAAAATCGAATAATTTGGGTGCTATAATAAAAAGATATAAAAAAAAGATGGACGCAGCTAAACCTCCAATAAAAATAAGGGTTCTTATAAATGGCTTTGCTTTTACTGTTTTTAAAGCCTGTTTATCTACTCTTCTCCCTATTAAAAAGCACCCATATAAGATAAACCACGATGTAAAGAGGAAATAGGTAATAACTGAAATGACAAATAAAAGTATTAGAACGATTGAAATTAATGCCATAATTGGTAAGGAGACAAGTAAAAATAAAATTATCTTCCATGGGGGGTACTCAAAAATGCTTTTCTTAGAAACAAGAGAGAGCAGAAATAAGAACATTAAAAAGACTAAAAACGGAAAAAATATTATGATACCAATTAAAGAAACAACAGGATTAGGATAAGGAATTATAGCTACTCCTATTAATAGCCAAATTACGAGGGCTAATAACCGCCAATTCTTGCTTACTTTCTTTAAATTATCAATGAAATCCATAAAAAATAGTTAAATTATATATATTTAAAATTTTCTTATTCATTCGGAGAATTTTAAATGGATTATAAAGTAAAGTCTGTTAAGCGTTTTTGTTTATTAAAACTACGATAGGATAACCCGAATTTCTTTTTTAAATTATTCACACTTTCTGGGGCAAAACCTTGAAAGTGATTATTTACAATAATAAAAATTTCATAGATATTTGAGATTTTCACTAAATTTTGAATATTCTCATAAAGATTATTTATGGCTTTTGTTTGATTTCTTCGAATTCGGTTAAAAATCGTAAGTTCTCTATCTCCAATTAACCTTATATAATAATAATTTTGATTTTGCATATAATATGGGGCAATACCTGGCATGTAAGTGGTTCCGAATATTACATTTTTTCCATCAACAAAATTTGAAAGAATTTCAGATTTAAACCAAGAATTATCTCTTAATTCAACTATGTATTTATTTTCAGATGGAAGTATCTTGAATAAATAATTTAATTGTTCTAAATGTTTCTCTGATAATTTAAACCACGGTGGAAATTGAAGAAGAAATCCAAAGATTTTTCCTTGTAATGGTTTAATCCTACTAAAAAATTCAAGAACCCTTTGGTTTATTTCAGAATTATTAAGATCATGGGTTATTTTCTGCCATACTTTAACAACAAAACGAAAATCTTCTGAAACGCGATTATACCAGTTATTTACCATGGTTTCAGTTGGTAAGTTATAGAAAGTTGAATTAATTTCCACAATATTGAAATAATTGGAAAAAAATTCTAATTGATGTGATTTTTCCAAATTTTTTGGATAGAATGGGTCAATCCAATCCTTGTAATCCCATCCTGCGGTTCCAAGAGTAATTTTAACCATTTAACAAAAATTAAACATTATGGTATTTTAATGATTCAATATTTTCTTAAACTGAAATAATTAATTTTTATACATTATTATTGTTACTTTAAATTATAACAAAAAGTCGATTAGATGGTGAAACATTATTAGTATTGATTGGGTTAAAGCGGAAGAAAAACCAGAAAAGAAACTATCCGTTGAGGGGAAAGCATTGTTAGAACTTCGTGCTAAAATTAAAAAATTAGAAATTGATTTAGAGAATAATCATAAACAATTAGAAAAAACTAGAAAGGAATTAACATTAACGAAAAGTAAATTAGCTGGTCGTGAAAAAAGTTTAACAGAACTTACAGAAAGAAAATCTTCTGCTAAAAAATCTTTAGATGAAATTAAACAGGAAAAATTACAAACAGATATTGAACTTGCTAAATTGGCATCTGATAATTCAAATTTAGAGGAGAAACTAGCTGAGGCTATGGAAAAAATTACGCATCTGGAAAATCAATTAAGCCTCAACGTTGAAAAATCATCTGGATTTGGACAAAAAATTTTAGATAAGGAAAAAGAAATTCAAAAAAAAGAAGAAGAGATGCTGAATAAAGTAAATGAAATTTTAAAAAAAGATGAAGAAATCCAACACCTTAAAATTCAAATTGAGGATCTAAAAAAGAAATTAAATGATGAAATAAAATTCAATGATAAGCAAATTAAAAAATTTAAAGCGTTTGAAGCTCAAATGTCTGAAGCCGTAAACGCTAAAAAAGCAATTGAAAAAATTAAGCAATTAATAGCGGTTAAAGGTTTCTTATCTGATAAAGAATTCGAACCGCTACTCAATGAAATAAAAGATTAAAACTCATATGTTCTATTTATATTCAATTATTTTAATGTAAAATTTATAAATAATCAATTTTAAAAACATAAATATATAGCATTGTAAAAATATAAATATCAAATATAAAATAGTAGTGAAAGAATTTGGCAATAGATTGGGCAAAAGCAGAGGAAAGACCTGATAAAAAATTATCTGTTGAGGGGAAAGTGTTATTAGATCTCAGATCTAAAATAAATAATTTAGAAAAACAACTAAGTCAAAAAACAAAAGATTTAGAGAGAACTTCAGAAGATTTAAAAACAAATAAAGAAAAATTCACCGAAACTGTGAAAAAATTAACTGCTTTAAACGAAAATTTTTCTACATCACATAAGGATTTTGAGAGAATAAAAGAAGAGAAGCTGTATGCAGATGCTGAGCTTAACAAACTGAGGACAGTAAAAGTAAATTTAGATACTAAGTTATCTGAATCTAATTCCAAGGTTACAGAATTAGAACATAAATTAAAGGAGTCCGCTATAAAAATCGAGAGTTTAAAAGGGGAAAGAACTGATTTTAAAGCCAATTTGGAAAAAGAGAAAGAAAACCTCAAAGATAATCTTCAACAAAAAGAAAACGAAATCGAGAGCCTCAAAAAAGATTTAACAAAGTCAAAATCAGATAAGTATGTAGAATCCGAAAGTCTAAAAGAAGAAATAAAAGCAAAAGAAGATGAGATCATAGCATTAAATCAAAAAGTTTCTTCGCTTGAGGAGACAATTTCAGAGGCTAAAGGAGCACCCCAACTCATCGAAAGTATCAAAGATATTATGATTTCTAAAGGGTTCCTCTCAGATCGAGAGTTTGACGCTTTATTAGAAAATAAAGAAGTTTAGAAAAACATTTCTTTCTATTATTAGAATGGTAATTAAATTAAATTGGGAAAACAAAAAAGAAATTACTTCTAAATCAGAAGATCTAAAAAAATACACTCCTAATTTTTTTAAAGCTTTCGAATATCATTCATTTAAGGATAAGGAAAAACTAGAGGAATTTAAAAGTCTTCAATTACGGTCGAATAAATTATTTTGGGGAAATAATTTAGAAGTATTATATTTTTTATTAAATAACTTTGAAGAAAAAATTGATTTAATATATATTGACCCTCCATTCTTTTCTGGAACTAATTATGAAATTAAAATTAAGGAAGATGACAAATTCTATGATTCAATAGCATATTATGATCACTGGAATAATGATTTAAGCTCCTACTTGCAAATGTTATATGAAAGAATATTATTATTCAAGCAAATTCTGTCAAAAAAGGGTATAATTTTTATCCATTCAGATTGGCATGCTAATCATTACATACGACTAATTTTAGATGAAGTTTTTGGAGAAAATAAGTTTGTTAATAACATTGTTTGGTATTATTATAATAAGTATTCAGCCGGAAAGAAAAATCTTCCAAGGGCTCATGATACGATTTTGGTATATTCTAATTCTAGTAATTACACTTTTAATGAATTAAGAATTGCTCGTAAAAAACCAAGAAAACAGTTGATGAGAGTAAATGTAGATGGCGTACTCAAGAATGTGAAAGATAAGAATGGACATGTTAGATATCGAACAGTAAAAGATAAAAAATTAGATGATGTCTGGAAAATACCTTGTTTACAACCTGCTTCAAAGGAATGGACGGGGTTTCCTACTCAAAAGCATCATAGTTTACTCGAGAGAATTATTAAATTGGGATCCAATGAAGGAGATTTAATTGCTGATTTTTTTTGTGGTTCTGGAACAACTTTAGCTGTAGCTGAAAAATTGAAGAGGAGATGGATTGGATGTGATATTTCAGAGTATTCAATATATTTGACCAGAAATAGGATTTTAGATTACCAAAATGCGACATTAAAATTTTATCCATTTGAAATCCTTACAAATCTAGATACAAATAAAAGTGGCATAATCGAATCGGGATTTTTTCAAAAAGAGATTTCAATAAAAAGAAAGAAATAAATTTTTAGATGTGTATTTATTCTTACTTCAAAAGAGAGTGAAGATTATTTCTCTTTTTTATCCTTTTTATTAAAATAAAGCTTAAGGTGATGATATATTGACGATTTTGAAAGCTAAGGATAATGAAAAAATCAGAAATTGGAAAGAATCGTCAATTGAACGTCATGATCTTTATAACTTTGAGTCAAAAATAGATTATACAATGGAAATAACTGAAAAGAAGAAAACATCATATATCCTTGCTGCATATTTCTTTGTTCCAAATTCTCTACAGATAAACAAGGATTCATATAGTAAAGAGCAATTTTTTTCAGATATCAACAATCGAATAAGGTTTAAAACCCCTAAAATGACTATAGAGGAAATATTAGAAGAGTCAAACGAGCTTTCTCCCATGAACACAATCCTGAAATCAATGAACGTTATTGATTATGGGAAATATAGTAGTGATATCATAACAAAAATTCAAAGAGAATTGTGCTTACTTGCAGATATAATAAAAGTTTCTTTAAGAGATCAGTTTAATTACATTCAGAATAATTATAACGAGTTAAAAAAACCATATAATTTACCCGATATGATAAATAATTATCTCGAATCGATAAAAAAATTACAAATAAAACTGAAATTAATGGGAAATAGATTCTTGATGGCCAAAATTCCTATAAAACTACGTGAGTCCTTTCAATTTGCTGATGAATATATTAGTTTACAGATTGAAAAGTGGCTTACAAGATTTTTAAAAGTTTTTGAAGATAAAGTTAATCAAGAGATCAAAACAAGTATGATCGATTTAATCGAGAAAGAGCAAGAGCATCGTGAATATTTAAAGAGTGCATTAATTATTCTTGAAAATGCTAATAATGAAACTTTTTCTTACCAGGAAGGGATTATGAAAAAATATGTGCAAAGTGTTTTATATTTAGAAAAAAAGAAAAAAGATCCAAAATCACAATCATTAGAAATATTTTATTCTGTAGCTGCGGGAATTGCAATGTTTTTTTCATTATTTTTTGGTTATATAATTCTTTCATTCTTTACTATGTATTCTATGCCCTTTATTATTGCTACAGTTGTAATTTATATGCTGAAAGATCGAATTAAAGATAATATTCGGGGAGTTTCACAAAAAGCAGTAGGATCAATGTTTCCAGATCAGCGTATTGATTTTGTAGATGGATTTAATAAAGAAAAGATTGGAAGAAGTAAAGAAATTGTAAATTTTAAAAATAAAGATGAGATTCCTCCTGAAATTTTAAGAATTAGAAGATCGAGCAATATTAGTACGATAGAAGAAAGAGGTAAACCAGAGGAAGTTATTCTTTACGAAAAAAAAATAACGTTATTTAACAATAAAATAAAGCAATTCCATACAAGAAGAAAGAATATTTCAGATGTTATTCGTTTTAATGTTAGAGGTTTTTTAAGATATGCTGACGACCCAATTCAATTTTTATCAAAATGGAATAATGATAAAAAAAAAATTGAAAATATTCCTGTTTCAAAAGTATATCATCTAAATCTTATTTTAAAGTTAACATCATTTAAAGGAAAAAAAGTAAATAAAATCTATTATAAAAAGTTTAGAGTTATAATTGATCAACAAGGGATTAAAAGAGTTTCAGAACCTGAATTTCATTTATAATTGAGTGTAAACATTCCATCCTAAATAATTAGAAAGAGCTTCAGTTATTATATCTCCAACTTCATTCAATGATGCAGCAACATGATGAGCAAAACCCTCCTTACATATTGTTTTTAAAACTTCTTGTAAATTAGGGATTTCTATTACACCATAACCGCCAAATGTGTCTAATAGATCATCTGTATAGTTACCCTCTACAATTAAAGCTTTAATTTCTCCAAAAAGATCATCAGTTTCCACCCGTAAAAGTGTACACGGTTTAGCTTTTATACGTCCTTGAATTGCTCCAAAACTCACTTCTCCACCTTTTTGATCTGCAATTATTGGATGAATAGTCATTATTGTATCTTTAAAGAATGATTTCGGAAGGTTACTACAGTGAAATAAAACCATTTTATTTGGATCATCACCATAATTATTGTTCCAATCCAGTATAGCTGACGGACTCTCAGAGGCAAGTTGTAGTATTAACATTCCTATTAAACCAGAGATATCAACCTCACAAGCAGCTGGAATAAGCCCCTCACTAAACATACTCATTACTGCGCATGGTACAATTCCAAAGTTGTCTTGTATACTTGGCCAACATTGAAAAGCAAACCCATCTAATTCATTTTCTACTACCCAATTTTCAATTACTACTGCTAACTTTGCTAATTTTAAAAGACTATCTTCGGGTATTACCTTAGTAGATGTGTAATTCTTAATGAATTCAACTTTATCTATTACTTTAGGATCATCAGATTTTAGCTGATTAATGTATCCAAAAATTTCAGATAGATCTATTGGTTCTATACTTATCCCATTAATTTCTAATATTTTTTCGCTATATCTAACAGTTTCAAAGGCATTTGGTCTTGTACCAATTTGCCCTAATCTCGTTTTTCTTAGCTTTTTCACAATTTTACAGATTTTTTCAAATCTCTTCAAATCTTTCCTAAAAAGATTTGATTTTATAGGACAAGTATGATATTTAGTTAGTGTAAAAGGAATTCCGTATTGATATAATACACTCGTTACGGATATTTTTCCACAAAATGCATCTCTTCGATGTACTCTATCCATTTTATTAATCTCATCTGAGGATGCATGAATCAAAACAGGAACATTAAGATTTGATAATTTTAGCGTATTTGCTATAGCTTTCTCGTCACCAAAATTACAAAGGCATATAATTATCCCCAAAATTTTATCAGAACGCTTTTTAAAAAGTTCAGCACATTTCTTAGCATCAGAGTACGTCTCAACTGCTCCTAGTGGAGTATCTTCCTCATCTAAAATAAAATATTCATATTCTAATTCATTCATTACATCAACAATATCTTTTCTACCTTCTTTTACTAGATGATCTGGAAATACGTCTCTATTTCCTAAAATAATCCCAAAAGATGATTTCACTTCTTTATGCTGTATAAATGACATTATTTTAAACCTTTAAAGTTAATATTTAACTAAATAAGTAAATTCTCTTCTTGTTTTAATTTTTTGCTAAGAAAATAAGAAAATAATATTTAAATATAAAAATTATAGGAAATATTTTTCCCAAGGTCTATCGCTTGCTTTGTATTGTTTATTTTTTTAATTGAATTGATATTTTTATGAAATTAAAAAGATTTATCCTATTAAATTAGAAAATAAATATTAAAAAAAAAGTCTATTATTATTTAGATCTAAATTTTAGTTTTCTTCCAATCAAGAACATTCCTATGGAAAAAGTTCCTAAGAGAAGGAGTAAGTTAGGTCCTGGAATAGTTTCTGAAGGTAATACCTTTTTAAGAGTTACTTGTTGAGATCCAATGTTTCCTGCTATATCTCTTGCGTAGAAAATAATTGTAACATCCCCCGCTGCGATATTATCCCATTGATCTTGATCGATTGTACCAGTTAATCCCGTAAAAGTCGTGTTTGTAATTCCACCATCTAAAGTATACCATGTTTCATTTAGATAATCCTCCGTAATGGATACAGTATAACTTGGACCAATCTTTCCAAAAGTATCTCCTGTAAAGTTTACTGTAATTATAGGATCCTCCGCATCCTTTATTATATTCACGGTTTTAGAAATGATCTCTCCTACAGAATTATTTGCATAGAATGTTAAGGAGTAGGTTCCAGTAGATAAAATATTCCATTGAGTTTGATTTATTTTACCGGTGAATTCCGAAAAAGTTGTATTAATTCCACTATTTAACGAATACCACGTTGCATTTCGATATGGTTTTTCTGGATAAATTTGAAAATCTGGGGCAATCGCACCATACCCTGCGTTATTTAGCGGTTTTGCTATTGTTAGGTTTTCTGCCAAAGCTGCTGGAATGATGTAGTTTTCTATTATATAGTTAGGGGCAGTTGATGCTAAGTCTAATAGTTCTGATGTAATAACCACTATGATATCAAGTTCAGGAATAACTGAAAGTAACTGTCCTAAAGCTCCAGCTGCGGAATAATAATCTTCGCGTAGCCAGAACAAATATCCATATTCAGAACCCTCTCCTACACCTATGGGAATAGAATGTGTTGTAGTAGCATTTTGGATCCATTCTGCTGGGACCACCTGCGTACCATTCCAATTTCCATTATTCAAACACAACTCTCCAATGCGAGCCAATGCTCTCGGTGACGCAAAAATTCCGAAGCCTCCATGGGATATAGTTGTCAGAGATCCCGAACCCCACTCCCAGGGATCCTCTATCCATTCCATATCATCTTCGTCTATTCCAATCGGATCGAATAGGTATTGCTGGGCATATTCTGCTAACTTTACACCTGTCTTATTTTGCAGTATTGTTGCTAAAAGTTCCACATTTCCAGTCGAATATTCGAATCTCGTGCCAGGTTCGTACACTAATGTTTTGTTAAGAATATAATCGAGACTATAGCCTGTTTCAGGCCATAATTCAAAGGCATCATCAACCTCGCTCCAATTAAGACCTGATCTCATTGTAAGTAAATCCTCAATAGAAATATCCTTCTTGGTTTCGTTGATATAACTTGGTTTCCATTTATCTGGGAAGATGTCAAAGAATTTTTGTGATACGTTATTCAGATCTCCTCTCTCGATGGCAATGCCAACTAACAAGGATGTGACCGATTTAGTCATACTCCATATGTGATGCCTATTTTCATGAATTTGGTCCAAGACTAAATCGTCAGAGGGATTGTAATAGATATTATCTCCCGTACGCTGGCAAAGATACAAATATTCATCGTGTATTATGTATCCATCTCGGGAAATCAATATACTTTGAATGGTTTGACCGTCACCAAAAATATAATCGTACATCTCCTCTATGATGCCTGAGTCTAAACCTCTTGCTTCGAGAGTTACAACAATCCAAGAGTCGTCATCTTCAGCAAAATAATATTCTTCATCAGCCAATACTCTTTTTTGAGGAATAAAGCAAACGATTAAAATTGCAATAAAAACTGAGATTTCAAATAAACTAATCCTTTGTCTTTTTGTCAACTATATTCACCTAAATGGGTTGTTTTTAATATATTATTTTTCAAGAATAAAATTGGTCTTCAAGATTCAATAACCATTCTCTGCTTTTTAAAATTTATCTTTCAAAATGAATCAAAATGGAGTCTCAAAATTTATCTTTTTGAAATACATTTATAACATTCTAATTTTTATTACTTAATTTAAGAATTTAAAACTAAAATAAAATTTTGTTAATTATTCAATGAATTATAAGTTCCATTTTATAAAAAGAGTTAAAGAGTTATGGGAGCATAAAATTTTTAGATATGCTTTAGCTACTCATATCTTTTATTTTATACTATCAATAGCCTTATTTTTTATAATATATCGAGAAAAAAATGATTTTATTATTTTTTATAAGGTGGGAAAAGTTTTTCTCAATGATATTGAGAACCTTTACACTCAAACATATTACTTATGGGACTTCAGATATTTTCCTTTATCTGCGTTATTTTTTATGCCATTCTCCATTTTGAGTTTTGAAGTAGCATTTGTGGTATTTAATGCTTTTAATATGCTCCTTAACTTTTTGATCTGTGTTGTTCTGTATAAAATCATAATTCTAATAAGAAATATTGATCATGAAAAGAATGATAAAAGAGTTATTCTATATATATGTATTTATTTAATGGGTTTACCTCATGTGCTGAATTATATTTATGGTCAAATTAATTTATATATTACTTTTTTTATCTTACTATCTCTTTATATTTTTCTTAAATTCTCAGATTTTAAGTGGCAATTAATAGGTAGTATTATTCTAGGATTTAGCATCATCATAAAACCCATTGCATTTTTCTTGATACCATTTTTAATCATTATAAATTTTGATTTAGAGACTAAAAAGCTCAAATTTGATTTTCAAAGAAATTTAATTCGGTTAGTAGGAGTTTCTACACCTATTTTGTTGAATATCATACTCTTTTTATTATATCCATCCCTATGGGCAGGTTTTTTGGACACTAACTTTACAGGAAGCAATCCAATAGCGCTAAATTTTTCTTTCAGTATCACTAAGCTTATTACTAATTTCTGCTATTTTTTTAATATTCCTTTTAATCAACTTTTCATATTAATTGGAGTTATAGCGATTCTAGGTGGTTCAGGTTTCATGATATTCATACTGAGAAGATTTGAAGAAAACTATATTATATATGGTTATTGTTTTGGGATTATCATCATGTTGCTCACATACTTTGACTCTTGGGATCATCATTTGCTCAATTTGACACCGATTTTAATTATTATTATTTTTAATCTGCCTCGACACTCTAAAACTACAGAACCTATTAAATTGAGTTTATTCTTCTTTAGTTTCTTTGATCTCGCCTTTACTGGTATTTGGTACCTTACGTATCCATTATTTCCTTATAATTTCGAATCAACTTTCTTTCTAATCTTAGCCTTCTATGCGATAAGTAAATATTGTTTAATAAAACGAGGAAAAAAAGAGAAGGAGGTTTAAGAAATCGAAACTAATGATGAAGTTGATTCCTTATTTATTAAAAATAAAAAAATTATTTAGAACTTTATGGGATTATAAGGTTTTTCGAATTGCTATTTTAATTCATGTAAGCTACTTTATATTATCCTTGTTTCTAACACTAAATTTTTTTAGATATCAAACTGATTTTCGAGTTTATTATATAACAGGTAAGGTTGTTCTTCATGATATCAACAATCTCTATACCTTCGATTTTGTAGTTCCGTTTAGATATTTTCCAGTTTCAGCATACTTTTTTGTGCCTTTTTACTTAATGGGTTTTGATTTAGGGTTTATAATATTTAATTGTTTTAATCTGATTTTGAACGTTTTAATCTGTCTAATCCTTTATAAAATAATCATTCTTATTAGAAGTGAAGATCATGAGAAGGATGACAAGAGAGTCATTGAGTATATATGTATTTTTTTAATTGGCTTACCTAACATTTTTAATTACATTTTAGGGCAAATTAATTTATACGTTACCTTCTTAATTTTGGTGTCTCTTTTCTTGTTTCTAAAATATGAAGATTTTAAATGGAATTTTTTTGCAAGCTTCATATTAGGAGTAAGTATTATCATAAAACCCACTACTTTCTTTTTAATTCCATTCTTAATAATGCTTCAATTTGATTTAGAAAAAAAAAAGGTGAATTTTGATTTTTGTGGAAGTTTAATCAGAGTAATTGGAGTTTTGATTCCTGTATTATTGAACTTCATTTTTTTCTTCTTTTATCCAACTTTTTGGGAAGGTTTCTTAAATGCTAATTTTACAGGGAATAATCCAATTGCTCAAAGTTTTTCATTTAGTATTTCTCAGCTAATTATCAATTTCTATTATTTTTATAACATTCCATTTAATCAGATTTTTATTATTTTAGGAGTTATTGGTATTATAGGAGGTTTGGGATTTATAATCTTTATATTCAGGAGATTTGAAAACAATTCAATATTATATGGCTATGCTTTTGGAATCTTTATCATATTACTCGTATATTTTGACTCATGGGATCATCATTTACTCAACCTAATACCGATCTTAATCATTATTATCGTTACCTTACCTTTTCATTCAAAAGTAACTCGTTCATTAAATATTAGTATATATTTCTTTAGTTTTTTTAGTCTAATTTTTACAGGTATTTGGATGCAAATATATCCAATATTTCCATATAATTTTCTGCCTACGCTCTTTTTACTCTTATGTTTCTACGCAATAAGTAAATATTGCTTACTTAAACAAAAAAATGAGAAAATGAGAGGTCTACTCTAGTGAAACCAAAAAAATTTGTTTTAAAATTTATTCTTGTTCTCTTATTAGTCAGTAATCTAATTTCAAATGTAGCTGCCATTGATTATAGTTTAGGAGTCCAAAGAGATCAAGAATTAATTTGGAAATGTAAATTATGTAATGAAAATGAGATGGATAATATTCTTGGCAATAATTGGGATGCATCTGGAATATTTCAAAATTTAAGCAAAGGAACAAAGATGAAATGGAAAATCACCAATACAGAACGTAATGAAACATATTTAAAAATAGATTTTAGTATCTGGATATGGACTAACAGAAATACTTGGGGTGATAAAGATAATGATTCTCAAATTGTCTATTTTTCCAATCCAAAAAATTACTCTCAAGGATGGAATTTTTCAAATGATACATCTTTAGTTCCATTTTGGTTTCCTATTCCTGTAGGAGATTATATGGGTGGTTTAAGTTTAAATAAATGGTACGATGTAGACAATAGAGTTCTACCTACCTTAAATGTTGAGATTAAAGAAAACGCAATTGTACCCGGAGTTCCTTCAAAAAACATTAAAATTATCGCTATCTATAACGATCAAGGAATTCTTAATTCTTATAAACTCTATATTAATGGAAATGTCGTTATCATAGATATAGTTTTTGAAGTTTTACCAATTTATGTAATACCGACATTGATTGGATTGATATGTGTTTTTACTCTTAGTATCATAATATATGTAATTAAAAAAAGAAAATTTTTTAACAGAAAATAAACCAAAAATGGTAATAGAGAAGTTATATAGTAAAATTAGTAATCGGTTTAAAGCGCTCTGGAAGTATAAAATATTTAGATATGCCATCATACTTCAAGGTATATATTTTATACTTTCTTTGATTCTAACTTTAACTGTA
>Ga0307444_1000196_pt1 | contig 31552 bp, 26 predicted proteins | sample SalMarSW160340MG_FD_202145 | JGI IMG/M metagenome (GOLD analysis project Ga0307444, IMG submission 202145) | Salt marsh sediment microbial communities from the Plum Island Ecosystem LTER, Massachusetts, United States - SW1603-40 | ecosystem: Environmental > Aquatic > Marine > Intertidal zone >...
GTATTTTTGGCAATTCCAACTCACCAGCTAATCTCTGATAATCAGCAACAAAACGTTCAAGATTTCCTATAGCTACAGGCTCAAATCTTCTACCTAGAATACAAGAGCCTTCACATTGAGACTCTTGAGGACACACTCTTCCACAAACAGCAGGTAAAACATTGGTTTCTTTGATTTTCTTAGCTGCATCAATAAATTTGCTTTCTACAATGAGAGCGACAAATTCAGGAATTTTTACACTTACAGGACATCCTTCCATACATTTAGGTTTCTTACAATTTAAACAACGTTGTGCTTCCAATACAGCTTCTTCAGGTGTATAGCCATATGGTACCTCTAAGAAGTTTTTAGCTCTAATTTCTGGTGGTTGTTCTTGCATCTTCACCCTTGGAGGTCTAGTAGGTTTACTTGATTCTTCAGTCATCGCATTCACCTTCCAGATATAGTTGTTCTAACGCTTTACAAACATGAGGATCTTTCTGATAAGCCATCATCTCTTCTTGTAAGTATGAGCCTTTTCTTTTCATCATTAAATCCCAATCTACCACATGTCCATCAAATTCAGGACCATCAACACAGGCAAACTTCGTTTCTCCTCCAACACTTACACGACAGCACCCACACATACCTGTTCCATCTAACATTATAGCATTCAAAGCTACCATAGTAGGTATTTTATAAGGTAGTGTTGCATTTGAGCAATTCATCATCATAAATGTGCAACCTATGAATTTTGCATGATCAAATTTGTAGTTACGCTCATTCACGAGTATATCTACAACATCATGTACTTGTCCAGTAAAACCTTTAGTTCCATCTGAAGTTGCAACAAAAAGCTCATCAGAGATAGTTTTAAGTTCCTCCTCGAAATAAAGAAGATAACTGCTTCTAGCTTCAAGTATAGTGATGATTTTATTACCTGCTTTCTTTAGTGCTTTAGCTAAAGGATAAATTCCACCTATACCATAACACCCTCCTCCAAGTAAAACTGTACCAAAATTATCAATAACAGCAGGAAGGCCTAAAGGTCCAACAACACTGTAAAACACTTCCCCAGCTTGCATATTAGCTATTTTTGCTGATGAAATTCCTTGTTCTTGAACGAAGACAGTAATTGTTTCATCAGAGGTATCTGCGATGGAGATAGGAATTCGCTCACTTACTTCATCAGACATGAGAATTATAAATTGTCCAGGTTTAGCTTTTTTAGCAATATCAGGTTCGTAAATTTCAATTCGATAAACATTTGGAACTTCTTCTATTTTATTTATTATTTCATACAACATTTATCATCACCACGGTGTTTTCCTATTTTTTCTCGCTTTTAGCAAGATGTCAAAATCAGGAACTTTGTCAGATATAGCTGTTCCTCGATAATTCAAGTAATATTTGTCTATTTCCCTTAATGGAGCTGAATAATTAGAGTTAATCATATCGGAATTGATTTCATCGGTATTTTGGAACTCAAATCCTGACAGATTAAGGTCTTCTGCTAATTGACATAGTATTTTCCAATCTGGTTGAGCTAATCCAGGAGCAGGAACTATAGGTTCTATTTTTCTAACACCTTCTTTGGTCGTAATTGAACCTTTTTCTTCAGTAAATGCAGTAGTAGGTAAAACTACTGCTGCTTGTTCAAATCCAGTTGAAGGGAAGATATCTTGTAAGATATAAGACTCAAGAGAATCTAAAATAGAGGAATCAAAAACTCCTTCTGTTGTATAGAGTACTTTAATTTTCTTCTTAGGAATAACTTCTAATTCTTCTTGAGAAGTAAAAACATTTTCCAATCCAAGAGCTTTAGCAAACTTGTTAAAGAGGTAAAATGCTTCATCAGTAAGGAAAGGACTGAGATATAATGCAATTTCATTTACTGGTGTTTCCTTAAAGATTTTTGCTACAGTATTTGCTGCATCTCTCCAATTACTGGGAAATTGTTTGTGTGTTCGCATAATTAAGGGAAGCTTTAGACGTTCAGTATCATTAAATAGTACAGGAAGACAGAAACGACCTTTAACACATATGTTATAATGAGATGGTATGTGATCGGGATCAGGTCTAACTGACATAATGTAATTCCATTTTGATTCCATCTCTAATTGACAACCTTTGCTACAGAGCATACAAGTTGTGATAATCCTATTATCTGGTTCTCTATACCATTTCTGATTTCTTGCTGAAAGAGCTCCTGTTGGGCATACATCTACACAAGCTCCACAAAATCTACATTCTGTTAAAATGTGAGGTTTCTCAAAAGCTGTACCAATTTTTGTTTCGTGACCTCTCTTTGTAAATACTAGTACTCCTGCTCCAGCTAAATCTTGGCATACTCTAACACACCTACCACATAGAATACAAATGTTGTAATCTCGGTCAAAGAATGGATCATATCGTTCAAGTGGCAAACTTTTGTAAAGTGTTGGAAATCTAACAGTTTCGAAACCTATTTTTTCTCCAACAATTCTTAATTCACAATTATCTCGATTAGGACAAGTTTGACAACCAGTTATGTGACCAGATTTTTGAAGACCACAATTTCTCTCATTACAAGATTCTGCCATACTACAGACAAGACAAGAATTGGGGTGCTCAGTCATAATTAACTCGTAAATCGATCTTCTAAGTTTATTAATTTCTTCAGAATTTGTAGTAACTTTCATGTCTTTCTTGGCAGGGGTTGTACAAGCAGTTGTGAACCCTCTCATACCTTCGACCTGAACTAAACATAATCTACAAGCTCCAAAAGAATCTAAATATTCATGATCACAAAGAGTAGGGATGTATATATCGTTCGCTCTCGCTAACTCTAAGATAGTTTTACCTTCCTCAAATTCAATTTCTTTACCATCTATTACTATCATGCTACTTCACCAAACTTATCCACTTTAATTATCGCATCCGTTGGGCAGTTTTCATAGCAGAGCCCACATCTGATACATATGCTTGCATCGATAAAATGAGGACCTTTTTTCTCTCCAGTTATTGCGTCTACAGGACATTCTCTTTTACATCTCTGACAACCAATACAAGCATCTTCAACTACTTGATAACTGATCAATTCTTTACACACTTTTGCTGGACATCGTTTTTCTTCTATATGTGCTAGAAATTCATCTTTGAAATATCGTAAAGTAGAAATTACTGGATTCGGTGCAGTTTTACCTAAATTGCATAAACTCCCATCTACAACGGTATGAGCCAATTCTTCAAGCATGTCTAAATCTTCAAGTGTTGCTTTTCCTTCAGTTATTTTTGTACAAATATCAAGCAACTCTTTTGTACCTACTCTACAAGGAACACATTTACCACAGGATTCTGACTGAGTAAATTGAAGGAAATATTTTGCTAAATCTACTATACATGTATCTTCATCTACAACAACCATTCCACCAGAACCCATGATTGAATCAGCTTCCTTAAATGATTCAAAATCTACAGGTAAGTCAAGTAGTTCTTTAGGAAGACAACCTCCAGAAGGTCCTCCGGTCTGAACAGCTTTAAATTCTTTATCCTCTAATACTCCTCCACCGAGTTCATAAATAATCTCTCGCAATTTTGTCCCCATTGGAACCTCGATAAGACCAGAGTTCTTGATTTTTCCAGTAAGGGAAAAGATTGCTGTTCCAGGGGAAGATTCTGTTCCAATTTTTCTGAATTCTTCATAACCATTTCTTAAAATCCATGATGCAAAAGCCCATGTTTTTACATTATTAATATTAGTAGGGTACCCCCACAATCCGTGTTCTGCAGGAAATGGTGGTTTAGATACAGGCATACCTCTCTTACCCTCAATTGACGCAATAAGCGCGGTTTCTTCCCCACAAACAAATGCACCTGCACCTTCTTTTACTTGAATATCAAAAGAAAAGCTACTTCCAAGTATGTTATTTCCTAAATAACCTTTGGAGCGAGCAGTTTCAATTGCTTTTCTAAATCTTTTTACCGCAAGCGGATATTCTGCTCTAACATAAATGAATCCTTTTGAAGAACCAATTGCATAAGCTCCTATTGCCATTCCCTCCAATACACTATGTGGATCAGCTTCTAAGATGCTTCTATCCATGAATGCTCCGGGATCCCCTTCATCAGCATTACAAACAACATATTTTTCTTCACCTTGAGCTTTATAGCAAAATTCCCATTTTAGACCTGTAGGAAAACCTGCTCCTCCCCTTCCCCTTAGTCCAGATTGTTTTATTAAATTTATAACTTCTTCCTGAGACAATTTGAGAGCTTTTGCTAAACCAATATAACCACCTGTATCAATATATTCTTGAATTCTCTCTGGATTGATTTGACCACATCGAGATAGAATTAGACGCTGTTGTTTCTTATAAAATAATATATCATGATATCTCTCGATTTTGTTATGTGTGGTTGGGTCTTCATAAAATAATTTCTCAACAGGTTGATTTTTCACAATATGAGATTCAACTATAGTTGGTACATCCTCAACATTAACTTTTACATAGAGTGTATCTTCTGGAAGAACAGATACTATTGGACCTTGAGCACAAAAACCATGACACCCAGTGAAGGTAACTTCCACATCTTCAACATCTGCTTTTTTTAGTTCTTCCTCAAATCTATCTTTTATTAAATCAGATTTAGATGACAGACAACCTGTTCCTTCACAGATCAGTATTTTCCTTCCGTTTTTACTTGAGTCAGATTTCAAAGTACTTCCTCCTCTTTTTGAAATTTAGTAAGTATTCTCTTCAGTTTAGCAGAAGTGAGACTACCAAACACTTCATCATCAATAACCATTACAGGAGCCAAAGCACAACAACCTAAACAAAACACTTCCTCAAGACTGAATAAACCATCTTCTGTTGTTTCTCCTACTTTCACATTGAGTTCAGTCTCAATTTTATCCTTGATTTTATTACTTCCTCTGACATGACATGCGGTACCCATACAGATTTTTATTATATGTTTACCAGGTTTGATAAACTTGAACTGCGAATAGAAGGTGGCAACGCCATAAATCCAATGTTCTGTTACATCAAGCTGAGTAGATATATAGGCAAGAACAGATTCAGGTAGATAATTAAGTAAATCTTGAGTTTCTTGAAGTATTTGAATAAGATTACTCTTATCTTTATTTGCTGATGTAATAATCTGATCTAATTTTTGTTTTGTTTTTTCATCTATTTTGAAATCAGAATTCACGTTCTTTTGTTGAGTAGCTGAGCTCATCCAATCTCCTCTTAATAGGTTTAAACTAGCTAAAAGCGGAATTTCCCACTATTATACTAATTCTTAATTCAATTCTACGCGCAGTTCTATTATGTATTTAAATATCTATTTCTATATACAATTAGAAGCTAAATTAAAATGAAATAAAGACATTCTAAATTTCTATTTCTTCTTAATATGTAATTTTACAAATAAATTTACTAGACACCCTTTAAACCAGATTAATGTTTAGTTGAGAACCTTTGATACATAGTCTTTAATAACCATCAAAGCTTTGCAATCATCATCGTTATAAGTGATTGCTCTATCCAGAGATTTTCTGTCACGATGTAGATACCAGTTATCAAAAAGAACAATACTCGTTGCACCATCAACCATTGGTTCAAACCACTCAAACCCCAACCATTTCGCAACTTCTTTCAAAGTATAAGTATAAATGGGAAGTATAATTTTATCCTTAAAAATAGGAAAAAGATCAATTGAATTTTCCAAAAGTCTGTTTATACGAGCTAAGTTCACATTATATTTTTTAGCTAGATTTGTAAAGTATTGAGGTTCAGCAAGAGACCAATGATATAAAACATAGTCATTTCCCAAGCTCTCAATATAATTAAGAAATGAAGATAAAATTTCTTTTTCTTTTTTAGGTGTTTCAGCAAGAAAATGTTTGTAATAGTGCTTTCCCCCTTCTCTTACTAGACAACCAATAATCCAAACAAAATCATGGTGTGATGAACCTTCCAAATCAACAAAAAGCTCAATTTTCTTTTTAGGAAAAGCATACTTTCCTCTTATTCTTTCCTTTTCTTCAATCAGAGATTGTGCTTGTAATAGAAAATATTCTTTTTGCTCAGGGGTAACATTTTCTAAAAGCAAGGAATCTCCAGAGGCTTGAGCTAAACTTGGCACATCTGTAATATTCTGTTCTTCTAATTGTTTCTTAATTCGCTTACCAATTCCACTTATTAAAGTTAAATCGAGTTTCTCTTCAGCTAGTTTCTTACAATATTTTCTCCATTCACAAACTCTACAATTTCGTGTATAATTAGGAGAAATCTTAATCTTCCCTTTAAGAATCTGTTCGATTTTTTCTATATCAACTAACAGTTCATCTTCATACTCTTCTACATCGATGTTAAGAGAATCCTCTTTTCTTTGAATCAGAAATTGGTTGACTCTGGTTTCTTGTATTCTTGAAATAATTAAAGAATTGAGGATCCCTTCCATAACCAAAGGCTTTCTAACATGTTTAACATTGCGAAGAAAAACTGGGATATATGAATACGAGCCAAAAACACTTGGTTTGTCTACTTTCATTATTCGATCAATTTTTGTAAAGTAAGGATCAGAATATAACCATGCTTGATTTATAGCAGTTTTTCCCTCCTTCATTTTTTGAATGGTTTTTATTGAATTTGCGTTTATCTCCTCTGTGCTAGGAAGTTTAATAGATCTGTGCTTACGTTTTCCAAGAATTGGATGAACATCTCTCTCCTGCTCAGGTCCATATTTGTTTAAATAAAAATGCATTTGACATTTATAGAATAAACGGATATCGTAGTTGCTAATGAGCATTAAGTAAAAGATAAGTTAGATATCAAAAAAGTTTTGGAATTCACAATTTTAAAAAACTAAAGGTTTTTGAGCATATAATCTATCCCTGGTTCAGTCCCTTGATGTAACATAAAACCTCTTGGACTTTCTCTCTTTGTGATTTCTCCGGCTATATTAGTAAGCATAATCTTCCTAACTTCTTCGAGATTTCTAGTATGGCCTAAGGTCCAAATTAATTTGGTATAAGCAGCAGAAGGTAACATGTTTTCTCCTTCGATTACACCTCTTGCAAGCATATCTCTACCTGTTTCATATACTCGAAGTTGAACAAAGCCATATAAAGGTTCAACCACCATAATAACAGGGATTTTTTCTTCTTGACATCTCTCTAAAGCAGGATAGATATCAGTAGCTACATGTCCTAATCCTGTACCAATGATAACAACTCCATGATATCCCAGATCCACCATGGATTCCAGCAAATCAGGATTCATTCCTGGGTAAAAGTATAACATTCCAACTCGTTCGTCTATCTTTGCGTCTAGATAGAAATCTTCAGCTGAAGAGCGTGGTTTGATATCTTTTTTCAGCCATGTAACTCCACTATCATCAATTTTACCTAAAGGAGTATCACTTATCGTTCTAAATGTATCTCTTCTAGCAGAATGCATTTTTCTACAACGGGTAGACCTATGAATAAGATTGTAACTATCACTTGGTGTTCCATGCATACATATGGTAACTTCAGCAAAATTCTCGTATCCTGCAAGTTCTGAGGCATATAAAATATTTCTAGGCCCATCAGATGAAGGACGGTCAGAACTTCTTTGACTTCCAACCAAAACAACGGGAATAGAGAGATTTCTGAGGAAATAAGATAAAGCACATCCAGTAACACACATAGTATCAGTTCCATGTCCTATTACTACTCCATCGGTTCCAGATTCAATTTCTTTGGCTATTGCTTCCGCGGTTTTTACCCAATATTCGGGTCTAAAATTTTCACTAAGTATTTGATACAGAGTTTTAGGTGTAAGATTAACAGTTGAAGTCAACTCAGGAACAGCAGAAAATAATTCATCAGGTGTAAAAGCGGGGAGTACAGCACCAGTTCTATAATCAAGTCTTGAAGCTACAGTACCACCAGTACCTAAAAGAGTCACATCGGGAAATTCTTTTTTGAATTGTACGTCTACATGTGGGAGTTCATAATGACCTTTTTGATAACCAATTTCCTTGACAGTTGTCTGATCATCAACCAATATACCCAAATTATAACCAGTATCAACTTTGATAGTTATATAGTAATCGTTAGTATGTTGGCTACGTGGAAGGAGTAAGCCTTCATAATGAGCATCCCCTTTCTTGACTTCAACTCTACTCCAAGTTCGGATTTTATCTCTTATGAGTCTTTCTCGAAGAATACCTCTATATCCCTCTGGTTCTGTGCTGGTATTGTTATCAGTCATCAGTCTACCTCCTTTAACATTAGATTTATTTTTTCCACTATTCTTTCACCTGGAACAGAAAAATTACATTTCTTTAAAATTTGAAAAACAATTTTTGGAATTAACCGTCTTCTATTTTCAGCAGAAATTATTTTATCTTTGCCACAAAGTTCTAGTTGGTTGGCTATAATTTTATCTAATTCTTCAGAACTAAGAATCTTAAAATTAAGTTTACTCTTAATTTCTTCATCAGTAATATCAGGTTTTTCAATAACAAAAGGTAATGCTAATTCTAATTGTTCAGGAATAATAATGTTATCAGCCAATAATTTAACCAATTTAATTATTATTTCACTATTAATCTCTATCTCTTTCCTTCGTAGCTCTCTTGGCAAATCAATTAACAGTTTATATGTCAAATTTGCATCTAAGCTAACCTTATCTACAATTTCATAGAACATATTTAGTTTTTCATCTCTGATTAGCAAATCTACATGTTGCTGATCAAATTGGAATCTTTCATTCAAATCAGCAAATACTTCCCATGGACGCTTACCAATCTTCTTAGCTATTTCGTGAACTCTCTCTAAAGAAATAACAACAGGAGGTGTATCAGTATCTGGATAAATTCTATCTTTTCCATGAATAACTCTAAGAAATTCTGTATTTCCATTATACATATAACGTCTTGTTTCTTGAGGAACGCCTTTTAAAGCCAACTTTACTCTTTCCACAATTTTCTTCATTGCGTGCATAGCATTTCTCTCTGAACCTGCTACAACAATTAAACTATCTTCAGGACTTAATTTAACAATAGATTTTATTTTTTCCAGAACAGCGTTATTAATCGGTAGAGTACAAGGATGAGCAGATCGTTTTCTAACTGCATTGTCTACTAGTTCATCACTATGAAAATGATGCTCTCTTAAAATCCCTGTTATAAGCATACTTTTCTCGAAAATTTCTTCACCAAAATCTTTGTTAGGCTGAACTTCTCTCCCAAAAAGATCTTTCATTTTAGGAAAAACTGTAGCAAAATATTTCATATCGTCCTCAAATAAATGACTGATATCAACATATGTATGCTCAAAATCCTCTTTTTGAATTCCTCTCTCTAACATTTCATTCTTTATCTCAATAAGAGCATGTTGACGTACAACTTCATGTCGGCACATAATATCAAAGTGATCTAAATTTTGAACACCTTTGATTTCGGCTCTATCTCCACCTGAAATGCTGATGTTTACATCTTGTCTTGCACTACCTAATCCTCGTCGTCCAATTTTACTTATTCTAAGTACTCGCCCAATTTGCATGGCTGTTTCGATCAATTCTTCTGGTGTATCTACATCAGTATATTCAGTAATTACCTCAGTTAATGGCATACCTAATCTGTCTAAATTAAAATAGACAGTTCTATTAGCAGTATTATCCCAGTTTACCCTTCTTGCAGCATCTTCCTCAATAAGAACATTAGTAATTCGAACTTTCTTACCTTTAACTGGAACCCATCCATCGCGAGCAGAAATAAATGTGCGTTGGAAACCAGTTGTAATTGACCCATCTAGATATTGTTTTCTATTTACAACTACTTCCTCTGCATAAGCGGAACAATGGAAATAAGCTGAAAGAGATATTCCTTTTTCAATTGCTTCCATATCTGGAAAGAATGGAGGTGTTTCATCCATCTCGTAGGTGCAAGTATTTCGTTCATTAGCAAGATAGATAACTTTGTAACCTTTTTCAAATTCAACGAGCATCCCTGGATCAAAATCACCCATTTCTCCTAATACTGGTCGAAAATATCTATAAAAACTATAGTCCATATTTTCAGGATCTTCCTCCAATATTAGAGGACAATTACAAAATAATTTTCTATTTGAGCGTAGTTGATGATGAACTTCTAAGCCTGCGTGAAATCCTAATTTCTTAAAATCTAGATTATTTGGATCAATCATTTGAACTAAAAAGAAAAAAATTCAACAATGTTAAAAGGTTTCGTTATTATGCACAAAATGCTCATTTTCACATGTTTGCTGAGAAAAATAATTCAAAAGCTTGTAAATATAAGACAAAAGCAACTTTCTAAACAAAATCTGACCTTCTTATGTGACGGGAAACATCAAAATAATTATAAGCAATAAAATTATGTGGTTTGTTAGAAAGCAATATGACTAGCTACAAGTATACTTTCAAAATTTTATTGCTTGGAGATGGGGCTGTTGGTAAAACTAGTTTAGTCCAAAGATTTATTCACAACAAATTCCAAGCAGGTTATTTGATGACTATTGGTATGGAGCCGTATTCGCGCTTTGAAACGATAAAGGACACAAGAGTATGTTTGCAATTATGGGATATTGCTGGTCAAGACCGTTTTGCTTCAATGCGTCAAATCTTTTTCAAGGGTAGTCTGGGAGCACTAGTTACCTATGATATCACAAGAAGACAATCATTTGAAAATCTTCAAACATGGATTAAAGAAGCTCAAACAGAAAGTCCTCGTATAATGTTAATGCTTGTAGGAAATAAAAATGATTTAGGAGATCTTCGAGATGTTTCAACTGAAGAAGGAAAGAAATTTGCAGAAGAATCTGGATGTATCGGGTTCATTGAAACATCAGCTAAAACTGGGGATAATGTTGCAGATGCATTTCTTGCAATGGGAGAACAAATCTTAAGTAGCATTGAAGCAAGAGATTGAATTCAATTTTGCTTTAATATTTTGTTTATTCCGCGAGTTGTTGTCTAATTCTACGCGAGCTTATGATTATTCCTGATTCATCGTATACAAAGGGAATAACCAAAATCAGAAGTTGATCTAAATTACTGAGAGTTCGAAGCTTATTTATATCTACAGCAGTTGGATAAGTTTCTTCAGTTACAACAATACCTTCTGCATCCTTAGCAGTTAAAGCGAAACCATATCTATCTTCTATCTTAATGATTTCAAATTTTTTAAGATTTCTTGACTTCAAATATTTCTCTAAATCATTTTTCCTGACATCATATGGCTGCATTAAATCAAGGTGGGGATCACTTCTTCTAAGACTCTTTGCAAATTCATCCGTAGTTAATCCAATTCTAACATAAGAGCCAAAACTTTTAGCTGCTTCAAGTAATGCTTTATGTCCTGGGTGTAAATGGTCAAAAGTTCCTCCTAAAATTACTTCTTCTACCCAAGGCATTTTATCACGTCAGTAACTTAAAGGGAATGACACTCTGCTTTAAACTTTGCTAATTATCTTTATTGTCCATTTTTTTAGGTATTCCTATGTATCTTGGTGTGGATTCTAGATATTGTATATAGGTATCACCATATTTCTTAGTCAGAAAAGCTTCTTCAAGAAGGACAGTCCAATGAAAATAGGGAATCGTCAATATGAAGTAAATCAGAAAAAGGATACTTCCAACAGAAACAGGAACAGACCAACCCATTAAAACTAAACCTAAGTACATAATTGTTGTTCCTACGTAGATTGGATTCCTCGAAAAGTGGTGAATTCTTGAAGTGGTTAAACCTTTATTCTTTGCAAAAGAAAATAAAGCAATCTCCCCAAGCGACAAACCTACAATGAAGATAGGTAAACCGATATAATATAACAATCCATAACTAACTGGAACGAAAAAAGTAATAGCTAATCCTCCAAAAAGCCATATTAAAGCAATAACAACAATTTTCTTATCAGCAAACAAAAACTCAGGATCATCAAAAGGTTCACCACGTTTGTGATTTGCCCACACTTGTGTACTATAAGCTATAATATAACTAGCTAAATAATAAGGCCATAAATTATAAAGAATTGCCATAATCTCTCACTCAAATGTTCTCTTGTTTAATATTTTAAAGTACCTTGGATATAAATTTTAACTCAATAATGAAACTTTAAAGATAGAAAATGTGGTGCCCCGAGCAAGATTTGAACCTGCGTCTACGGAGCCACAATCCGCAATTCTGCGGCTAAACTATCGGGGCTTAACTTACTTTCTTGTTGTTAGTGTGTTTTAAAAATATTTTTACTTGGTTCAAGTTTTGACAGTTATATTTTTGAATAGCTCATTTTAAAGTAACTTAATGAATTCAGGAAAAATCATTGTCCAATTACATAATTTCAGTAGCATTAACCATTGTAGAGAGTTTGTTAGAATAGCTTTGAATCTAGGTGCAAGAGATATTATTCTATCTAAAGCTACGGGAACTGCAGCAACTACAGGTGTTCCAATAGCTCAGAAATTAGCTCACTCACAAAACGCAAATCTTCTTTATCTTCAAGGGATTGATGACGCTATTGAATTGGTTAATCCTGAAGAAATCTATCTTTTTATTAAGAGACCTTACTCTAAAGAAGTCTTCAATGAAAAAGAGATAACTAAGTCTTATGCAGTTGGTAAGAATATTCTTTTAATTTTTGGAGGTTCAGAACCAGGACTCACCAAACAAGAGTTAGAGAAAGGAAGAGCAGTTTATTTTGATAAATTGAATGAGATAGGTTGTTTAGGAGAAATAACTCTTTCCTTGTATCTCTTACGAAAACAAATTGAACAAAAGAAAAATGAATAAAAGAGATTATTCAGATGACTAACTTAAATTATGAATTAAATTATATCAGCGTCTTCTATCATCAGTCTTGTTAGGTCTGCAAATGCTTTTTCTGCGTTGGTTCCATCTTTAGCAGATGTGAACAAGAATTCAGTTTTTGTATAGGTTTTTACCAGTTTTCTCATATCTTCTTCTGTTACTTGTTGATCTTTCAAATCACATTTATTCGCTATAAAAATTATAGGCATATCTCCTACTTCGTTTCTGAACGATTCTACCCATGATGATAAATTATCATAGGTTTCTTTGTTAGAAGCATCACAAACAGCTAACGCTCCTTTACTTCCGAAGAAGTATTTACTTCTGATCTGTCTAAAAACTTCTTGCCCTCCTATATCCCATATGGCAAGTATTACGTTATTTGTCAGATATTCTAACTCTTTCTTCATTATTGTTGTACCTAAAGTAATCTTGTAGGAAGGATCAAACATATTTGTAACAAATCTTCTAACTAGAGAGGTCTTTCCTACTCGTGCATCTCCTATTAGAACAATCTTGTTTGTAAGATAGTTTTTCGTAGACACTGAACTCACTTTTGATTATTATTGTTTGATTATGCTAATATTGATTTCTATGTGGACAATCGAATTTTTACTTATAAAACATTGCAGAAGCATAGCCTACCACTTGACTTTTGTCTCCTGAAACATCGCCAGATGTTGCATAATTCAATATTTTACTGTTTGTACGACCAGTTTGCATTGCTGCTTCGATAGTTGCAGCAATGGGGCCATATCCACACATGGTAACATGTAGCTTATATTTAACATCGTACATTGTTTTTATGTCCATTTTCTCGATAGCTTCAAGAACTTGACTATCTTTTTGTTTTGCAGCTTCATGACTTTCAAAATGCGTAAGATCACTACTAGCAATAACTACGATATTTTCATTTTTGATGAGTTTAGCCACAGTTTCTCCAAGTAGCATGCTTGAATCATAACTTTGGTTCATCATAGTAATAGGAACAATCTGAAAAGGTTCTTTCAAAATATATTGAAGAAAAGGTATTTGTACTTCAATAGAGTGCTCCCGTATATGAGCGGGATCACTTTTACGAACTTGACTGTCTAAAGACATTAATTTATCTATAAATTCCTCATTAACTTTCACAGTTCCAAGAGGTGTTTCCCATTCTGTAGCTTTATCTGGAACACTGATGTCAGCTCCATCACCCGTGTGATTTGGACCAAAAATCACAACAGTTTTAGGTGGTTTGTACTTACTCATTTCTAAATAACTACTAGCAGCTACTGGTCCACTATACATATATCCAGCATGAGGTACTAGAAAAAATGGTGTTGAGAGATCAGAATGAATTGTACCTTTTGGTAAATTTTCAGGTCCTAAATTGCTTTTAAAGCATTTTTCTATTGAATCTATAAGATGTCCATCTCTGCCTTCATAAAACCTTCCAGCATTGAAAGCTGTACGTCTCATGAAATTACATTGTCATCTAAAGTAAAAAAGATATCTCCTTATTATTACAGAATTTGATATTTAATCTGCATATTATTGAGAAGTTCAATATATTTTTTACCGCTTTCTGTGTTTAAAGTTATACCATTTATTTGTTTGATTCTCATCACTCTATCTTTCTCATCCTTTGTCTTCAACAAATATTCTTGGATTGAACTAAAAATAAGCATAAGAGTATGAGAATCTGTAAATTCAGGGAGGATTTCTATATTGTTGATATATTCTATCTTATCAGCTTTCTTAAGGTGTAGAGCTGCTATCGGTTCCCCATTCATTAAAATTATTTCACCGTATTCTGTTGGGCTAGAACGTGAGAAAAGTGATTTAAGTCTAAATCGTTTTAAAAGATAGTTTCTGTAAAGAATTAGGAGTGGTTCATTCTTTGGTAAATAGGTTACTATAACTTCTCCACTATCTGAATCTTCTTCTTTTTTATAGATATATCCTATTATTTTATTCTCTATCTCTCCTATAGTAAATTGGACTTCATTTTCATCTTCAAAAAATCTTCCAGATCTAACACCTTTAGAGGCTATTAGTTCTTTGAGATAAACTTCCAACTGTGTATTAGATAATCCTGTAAGATTAGCCAACTGTCGTATACTTAAAGGTAAATTGGTAGAAAATATTCGGTAAAGCACTTCTAACCAAGCCTCTCTTTGTGTTTGTATTGTTTTTACAGGATGGTTTGCTAGAAATTTTGAGGTTAATTCCCAGACGATTTGTTTCGATATAGATTTAGTTTGAATAATTTTGTTAGCTAGTTCTAGTCTCTGAAGTGCTGATAATAAAACCTTGTTCGAGTAATTTAATGAAGATTTGAGTTGTGAGAAATTAATGCGTTCTTTTTGGTTTATAAGATGAAGAACATTTTCCTCTAAAACACCATACTGGCGGGAAGGACTTAACTTAGAGAAATAAGGATAATCTTGAGAAGAGATAGTTCCTCTATAAAATGCACCATATTTTCCTGTTATCAGTTGTTTATCGACAATTAAATCATCTAACATAGAGACTTCCTTTGAAGAGATTCGAACTAACAAAGAATCAGTAGGTAGAGGTATTCCCAATGATGATAGACCATTTAATACACCTTTTTTACTACCAAAACCATATTTGGGACTTAAAAATTGTAAATCTAGAAGAAGCGGAAAAACATCTCTCAGGAAAAACAATTGGCTTTCTTCTTGAGTTATAGGTTTAGCAGCTAGAAATGAAACTAGACCAGATGTACGATTTTGATAACCTCTTTTAGAAAGGATATCAGCCAGAATTTTAGATTGATTTTCTATAACTTCAGATTGAAGTTCAGGAAAAATTAGTATTTTACCTTTATTTTCAGCATATTCTTGGATTTTGTTTTTAATTTCTATTTCGAGAACGGTAAATTCTGAAGTCTTAACAAGATTAGTTATGTGTAAGTTATCCCCATCAATTTTATATTCAAAAGAACAAATAGGTTTGCCATCTATTAGTGTTAGTTCTTCAAGAACTTCATCTAAATTCAAAAAATCTGCAGAAGACCAATATTCGGCAAGAGGATCAGAATTCGGTAGGATAACTATCTCTTTTGATATTTTCTGTTTATAATTCTCAAGAAAGGCAGATAAATATTCAAGCTCATCTGAAGCTAGAAAAGCTTCATAACTCGAATTTTCTATAAAATTACCTCTAACTATTTTTTTATTTTCATAAAGTTCAATGATGCTTGTGCTTACCCTTCCTCCACTCATTTTGAGTATTTTGATTATTTGGGGGACAGTTATAGGGCCAAAATTTTTAATTACAGCATAAATCAGTTCAGAAATAGCTGAGGCTTTACTGATTTTTGTATCTTCGAGAACCAATTTGCTTGAAAATATTGTCCAGTAAGTACCATCATAGAACATGTAAATCTGGAAATTAGCGCGAAGTTCTGTAAGGATATCCATAACATCTTCCTTTGAGATTTCAAATTTTTCCATTATTTTTTGGCGAGTAGATGAACCTTCTTCTTCTAAATATTCAAGGACTGTTCTTGTTAGAGGATTTTTATATTGGATATTATCCTTTGTATAAATTGTACTATAGAGATAAAGATTATCTCTCCCAACATAAGCTAGCTTTCCTTCTTTGAATGGAGCATGTACAAGATGTTTATTTTTTATAAGAGAATCTACTAGTCCAGAAGAATAAGTTCTCATTCTAACAAAAAGTGATTCTATATCTTGGAACATTATCACATTGTTAATTATCGATATTGCGTGGCTATAATTAACTCCTTTATACTCTCCATCTATATTTTGTTTTTCCACCAAGTATCTAGCAAGTTTATCCAATGAAAGAGAATATTGTGTAATAGCCATTTTATATCACCAAAGTGTGTGAAGGTATTCCATTTATCCTTTGCACAACTATAGAATTGATTTCACTGTTCTCAAAGTTAGGAATTGTTTCTATCGCATTGATCACATAATTTAACGAGCTCTCTGCATGTATCCAAGGAGCTAAAAGGATATTTTTCACTGTCATTCGTTTTTGATTTATACTTTCAATATTACATTGTGCAGCTACTTTTTGATCAAGAATAATAACGTAATTTTCATCTGATATTCCAAACTGTTCATATAGATTCGCTTTAAGAACAATATTCGCGAGATCTTTTGGATTAAGTAAATAATATCTTTCCCTTTCCTCTTTCTTAGAATATTCAACTTTACTTTCTGCTTTTTTCTCCAATATTAATAAATTATCATAATTTTCTTGAGTGGTATAAAAGAATCTTGTATCATTCTCAACAAATCTTCCTCCAAGTATTCTTTCCTCATTTATTAGTGAAGCTAGCACTTCTTTTATTCTTATTTTTGTAAGTATTCCAGGAATTGAAGCTCTTTCTGAAATCTGCTCTTCTGTTGCAACACCTAAGCTTCCTATGACATCATAAACATACTCTTTTCTTATGACTGAAATTTCCTTATCAATTTCTGGAATAAAAGAACCTAAGTCCCAATATTCTTGAGGTTCTAGAAGATTATTAATTGATTCTGTACCAATTAACATATTTTCTTCAAGTATTCTGAGTGCTGCTTTAAATGATACAGTTGTTCCTTTCCAATTATCTAACAAACTTTGATTATTAGCTATACCTTTCTTAATCTTGTTATACAATTGTGTTGCATCATCTTTCATCTTTCTTCGAGTTCTTAATCCACTTTTTCTATAACGAGCAAATTGTATTGAATAAAAAACGTTGCTTTGACATATTATATCTCTGTTCTTGAGAAGTTGATTGAGAAGATAGATTATTACAGAAATCATGTTTTCAGGATATCTAGATAGTATTTCTTTAATATCTACAAATCCGAAATGGTTAATCATCTGTAGTAAATTCTCGGAATTTAAAGCTGGTGTTTGCTTCTTTAACCAAAGGTTCTCCATTACATTTCTATCAATAAAACGTCTGGAGAAAACCTTTGTAACTGTATCTCCACCTATTAATATATCTTTTACGAGTTTAAAACCTGTTTTAACTAGTGTTTCTCGTATAAAGCTGTTACTTTTTGATAATATCGATTTACTATTAATATCCTCAATCTGAAGACTAAGAACTCGATGTATTTTTCTTGTATAATTTACTAGTTCAGCTGCTAATTTTTGCAGTAAGGAAGAATTGTAAAGTATAGAGTCATCTAGTTTCAAATCATAAATTTGAAGATATTGTCCTCCGTGTATTTTATACTCGATAGAACCAACCATTTCTCCATCTAACAAGATTGGATCTATTTGTCCTTCTCCATAAATATCTCGAAGTTGTAATCTCATACCCAATTTTGTGAATGGATCATCACGAGGGAGAATAATAATTTCTTCATCGTCACTTGAAGCTATATTTATCATATCTGTTTTTATTTTAGAAATTTCTTCGAATCTCTCTTTAATCATATAATAGTTTGTTTCTCGCTCTGTAAGCTTTTTCTCTATGATTTTTTTATCTTGGAGTAAATTCTTAATTATTTTCTCAGTATCACTATATTTGAATCCTAACAGATGAGTTAATTCAATTAAGGAAACAGGTCCTGAAGATTGAATTGTTTTTAACATTATGAATTCTTGACTTTTATCTATTGATGGAAGTTTATCAACTGTTACATAACGCTCTGAAATGTCATAAACATTTGGGATAAATTGCCGAGGAAGGAAGGTTTCAACTGTTACTGACTTTCTAACCAAATAGAGAGTTTTATCAAGAATCATCAAACTTTCTTGAACTATATCACCATCTAAATCGGTTAACTCTTTTATCTCTCTCTTTGTTAAAGGACCATATTTTCTTATGACTGAGATAATTTTCTCTTCAACTTTAGTTAGATTGAAGGGTTCTCTGTATGCTACATAGAAATAGGGGAAAAGCTCTCTACTTACATAAGCTGGTCTACGATGACTAAATCTTCCTTGTACTATCTCATTTTTCTCTACTAGTTCTCTTATCCACTCTATCTCATAATCTTGAATACGAATAGATAGAGAACTTAAGTTTTCTATCGTTCCAAAATTATTGAGTATGTTTAGGATATTTTCTTTACCAAAAAGTTGTTCTTTAAGAAAAGCATTCACAGCGAACAAATAGTGGATAAAATTAAGTTCTGTATGAGTAAGAATTATTGAATCAGGTTTTCTATTACTTAAGTTTCTGAGAAGTTCTCTGTCTTCTAACCTAATATATTGATCTTCTAAGGCAGATTCGACAATCCTTCCTTTTAGAATACGGTTTTGATTTTGTAATTCTGAAAGAGCGCGATTAACTTTTTCTTCTTCAATTCTAAGATATTCAATAATCTGATACAAGGTTGAAGGTCCATGTACTTTCAAATAATGAAGAAGAATTTTTTTCAAGCATTCTTCTGGATCAAGCTTTTTAGCCTCATTAAACAGCTGTTTAGGTACTATATTCTCTGACAGAGCATATTTATTTCTGACTCTTCCCCCATACAGTTCATAATCTGTTCTGAGTACTAGTATTGCTCTCTCAAGTCTTTCTATATGAGGTTGCAATGTGCTTATAGGTATGTCTAGTTCTTCTGATAACTGATTAAGAGAGATTGGTGATTTCTCTTTTAATGTTGCTAAAATCCTCTTCTCTAACTCATTCTCTTCTATTGTCGTAACATATAGATTCCAATATAACTGAAAATCCTTTAGAGGAATTGAACGTCTATCTCCTTTTGCAACATAAATCTCTACAAATTCTCCAGAATTGTGTAAAGCTAAAGACCAACTTTGTATCTGTTTTGGATCACTTATACTCAAGTGATAGATACTAGGTTGAATACTTTCAATAGTTTTAATCGGTGCTAGAGCTCTCATTGCATCACGCAAATGCTTTAACGACGAGATTGGTAGTTCTTTGTTTTTATAGCTACGATTGTTAAATATACGTCTAACAAGTTCTTCATCAAACAAAATTTCTTTTGTTCCTTCTTTACCAAAAACCTTAGCAAGAACCTGTTGATGTAATTCCCTCAGAAGTGCGCTTCTATCAGATATTTGAACTATATCAGAAACACCTAACAATACAATCCCATGTGCAAAGGGACTTGGTATATCAGTAAGAGGAGTAATAACATATTCGAACTCCTTTTTCTGCAATTTTTCAAGAACTATCAAGCTATTAGTTAAATCCATATAATCTCGAAGTATCTCCCGATAAGTTTCCTTAATAACACAAAAATCATCCATATTTCTCATAGTAGAGAAAATCCTTCTTGCGTACATGGTTTGTCGAGATACAGGAACACTCCTGTTATTACTTCTTCTTAGTATCATCAAAGATCTATTTGCAACATGTCTAAATCTTGTCAAGAAAAGTTCAGTATTAATTATTGCACTCTTTAGAATATTCTCTAAATTATCCACTTTGATTAATTCAGGGATTATTGAAGTATCGAAAATTTTGTCTACAGGTAGCATTAAAACAAAGCCATTATCATTAACTGCTGATCCCACATCTGCATCTAAATTAGAACCAATAGCGTACGCAAAAGCTCTAGACAGAGTATCGTTCACTCTTCTACCATAATACCCGTGGAAAACAAGAATCATTCTTCCTTGTGGATCAATAAATGATTCAACTAACAATTTTTTATCACTGGGTGTTACGTGTAAATATTGAATCTGTTGGTTCACATATTCTACAATGGTTTGTGCAATAATACTGTCAACTTGAAATGATCTTTGTATCCATTCTACGACAGCTTCTTCATCTTCTTTTTGTATCTTTTGCGCTACAGCTTCAATAAATCTTCCAATTTGTTGCGATAATTCAAAAGATCTAGGTAATTCTTCTCCTACCCAATTGGGTATAGTAGGACGTTTACCAAATGCTTCAGATACAACCACTCTAGATCCAACTGTTCTTTTAAATTGGTAAGTATGGCTACCTAAAACAAAAACATCTCCAGGCGTAAGTCTTTCAACAAAACTCTCTGATAACATCCCCAATCTAGTTCTATAAGTTTCTAATTCTACTCTATAATCTGCATTCTCGGGAATAGTACCTATATTAGTATAGTAAGTTAATCGTGATCCTTTCTTTTTTCCAAATGCCTTTTCTTTGTCATCATACCAGATTTTTCGATAAATCTTTCTTTCTTCAACTTCTAAATTGTAACCACCGAGATATTCCAGAACTTTCTGGTAATCATCAAAATCTAAAGTGTTATAGTTATATGATCTCTTTATCAAGGAATATGCTTCATCCATTTTCCATCTTTTCATCAAAGAGATTCCAACAATGAACTGTGATAGAACATCTAAACAATTGTGAGGAATCTGAACTTTGTCGATTTCTCTGCTGTAAGCACTTTTAGTTAAAACTGCACATTCAATTGCATCATCTCTATCAGTTGTTATCAAACGACCTTTAGCAATTCTATCAAGTGAGTGTCCGCTTCTTCCTACCCTCTGAAGATATTTAGCAACAGTTTTCGGTGATCCTATTTGAGCAACTAGTTCTACACTTCCAATATCAATTCCTAATTCTAATGAGGTAGATGTAACAGCTGCTAATAATTCATTATTCTTCAGTTTGTCTTCCACATCTAATCTTATTTCTCGTGAAAGGCTGGAATGATGCACAGCAATAGAAGAAGAATATTCATCCCCCAAATATTCCTTTAATTTGAATGAAACACTCTCTGCTCCTTTACGAGTATTGGTGAAAACAATAGTGGTTTCATGATCCATTATAAGATTAGCAAGTAAATTGTAAATTCCTTCTTGAATCATAATATAAGGTGTATGAAGAAGATCTTCAACTGGACTTTTCACTTCAAGATCCAATTTTCTCTGTGGAGGTAGATTGGCAATATAGCAATCATTTTCTCTTCCATTCTCATCTAAACCAACAAGAAATCTCGCAATTTCCTCAATTGGAGCTTGAGTTGCTGAAAGACCTATTCGAGTCACATTATTTTCAGTAAGTTCTTGTTGTAAATATTCTAAACATAGTGACAAAAAGACTCCTCGTTTGTTTGAGCTCACTTCATGAATTTCATCCACTATAATCCAACGTACACTTTTCAGACTTAAGGAAAACTTCGGTGAAGCGATTATCAACCCTAAACTTTCAGGTGTTGTAATTAAAATATGTGGAGGTTGTTTTAGCATACTAGATCTTTCAGCTTGGGTAGTATCACCTGTTCTTACAGCTACACGAATCTTTGGTGTAACAAGATTATTAGAAGCTGCTAATTCTTGAATACCTTGTAATGGTTCTTCAAGATTCTTTCTAATATCATTCCCCAAAGCTTTCAAAGGTGAGATATAGAGAACATAAATTTCGTCCTTTAATTTTCCCTCTTTTGCTTCATTGAATAATTCATTAATTGAAGCTAAGAATGCAGCAAATGTTTTTCCTGATCCTGTTGAACTAAATATAAGTGTATTCCGTTTTTCATGAATTGAAGGTATTGCATACAACTGAGGTGGTGTGAACCCTCCAGGAAACTTAGACGTAAACCAATCTCTAATCTCATCTGCTAAGAAAGAATGAATAGAAACTGGAGTAGATGGTTCATCTAAGTAATGGATGGTCATACTGCTAATTGTCGACTTAGTTTTCAGTATAAATATGTCGTTATTACGAAGAAGTATGAAGAAGCAAACTAGGAGTAACTATCCTCTAATTCTTCTATTTCCTCATTTTCTTGTTTTTTACCCCATTCCATAACGAAAGCTGATTCTCCATCTCTATAATAATGTTTAAACTCTCGTTTAATATAGAAACCGAGTTTTTTGTACATTTCAATTGCTGCGATATTGGATACTCTTACTTCTAAATAGATTGTCTCAACGTTGTTTTCAATGAGTTTTTGCATCCCATATTTCATTATTTCTTCTCCAAAACCTTTTCTTCTAAATTCGGGCAGAACTGCTATTGAGATTACATGCCCTTTTGCTGAATTCAGACCGATAAAGGTTGCAAAAGGTCTTTCAACTCTGGATAAAAGATAACCAGTTATTTTCCCATCCTCCAAACCTACTGCACAAGCAAAACCAAATTCAGTTAAGATTCGGTAGAAGAAATCAAAAGAGTAATTTTCAGGAAGACAAAGTCTGTTTATTTTAATAATATCATTGATATCACCTAGTTCAGCTTGTCTTACTATTTTATCTGATTCCATTCTTTTCTCGAAGTGAATTAAAACAACTCTTTTTTCAACTTTTTGTTGAGGATTTATTATTTCTTCACGTTAGTAATAATATTCTTAAAGCTAAATTGCTGAAATTTCTTACCACAATGAACTCTAATAACGAATCAGATGATTCTACTACAATGTTTCAAGAATTAATGAAGAAATTCAGTTACTCTGGAAGTCTTCTTGAACATTGGCTAGAAGAGTTTGGTTTAGATTACATGCTCAAATTAATAGAAAGTCTTAGAACACCAATGAAAACATTGTGGGTTCAGGTAAATACGAATAAAATAGATTTTGATTCCCTTTTAGAGATATTTTATGAGCATGGATTTAGTGCTAAAAAACATGAGCTTTTAGATGATTTTATTGAAGTCGATGTAATTAAAAGAGATTTAGATACAAAACGCTCAGATTTACCTATTGTCAAAGTTGATCATGAAGCTTCTACAGGTATAGCTCTTGGTAAGGATGTTCAAACAGCTAATGTTACAAAATACGATGATTTTAATGTTGGTGATGAGCTTTGCATTCTAGACGGAGCTAGCAATCTTATAGCAAAAGGTATAGCAGACGTAAATAGCTCAGAACTATCAAATTTAACTCAAAGAGAAGTAATATCAGTAAAAGAATCCATAGCTTATGCTCCTCCTTTAACTGAAATGAGAATATATCGCAGGGGATATTTCAACATCCTTACACCTATTCAAGCTATAGGAGTAAAATCACTTCCTCTAGGAAGACGCGATAGCATTTTAGTAATGTCCACTGATAAGGGAGATGTTGCCAGCTACATTGCTGAATTAACTGATAATAAAATTCCAATAACTGTTTTAGCTCAAAATGATATGCAGGTTAAGGCTATTAGGAAAAACTTGGAAAGAGCGAAATCAAAGGCAATTAGAGTACATCATGCTTCATTTAATAGTTTTCTGAGAGAACGTCATGAGATAAAATATACTGCTGTTTTTATGGAACCACAGAATTCTAGAACTGCAATTATACCTGTCTTTTCATCGAATTTAAGTTATGGAGTATTAAGAAATTACGCTGAAAAACAGCAGAAAATTGTTGCAGATCTTTTCAGATGTTTACATAAGAGAGCTTCTGTAGCCTATATTACTCACTCAATTGATTATTTAGAGAATGAAGCAGTGGTCAAAAGTATCACTCAGAAAGCTTACTATAAAACAATAAATCATGCTGAGGAGATAAGCAAATTAAAAGCACGAGATTCGTTAAGTGCAAGAGAAGTACCAGAACAATTCAAAGAAATCAAGGCTCAACTACAAAAGGCAACGATCTATTTAGATCCAATTACAACTAGCAATTCCGGTGGATTTTTAGCTAATTTTGCATTTAAAGAAAAATAATCTCATAATAAGGATTAATTCAAGTTAATTAAGGTAAATGAGTATCCAATTCATTTACTAGCCAGATAAAAGCTTCTTTGATACCTTTACCATGAAGAATACTTGTATCAAAAACAGCAAAAGTTCGATCTTTAAGATCTAAATGTAATCCTAACATTTGGATAAGCAAAGGTGCTTCCACGGCTCCAGGAAGATCTTGTTTATTTGCCATAATCAAAGTAGGAACATTTTCCATGTAAGGATTATTAAAAACATGAGTTTTGAGAACATCCCTTGCTTCAGGTAATCTTTCGATGTCAGCAGCATCTATAACAAAAATAACAGCACTACAACCGGGATAGTGAGCCTCCCATAGGAACCTAAAATGGGACTGACCAGCCACATCAATAGCAGTAATTGTCCATCCTTCAAACTCGAAGCTTTCAATATTTTGTCCTATGGTTGGAGTAAGGTTCTCAGCAAACTTCCCAAACCTCATAAAACGTGTTAAAGTGGTCTTGCCGGCAGCATCGAGACCAAGTATCAATATTTTAGCTTTCTGCTCTCGCTTCAGCTTCGCTCTCAACCATGAGGAAAAGGATCCGAACATGCTCATATGCTGACATTCCGTTTTATTATTTTACATTTAGAGGTTATTTTATAAGTCTTATTCTCGGTTGCTTATCTGTTTAATTTGGAGTTATTTTCTTATTAAAGTTTTTCCAGATATGCAAAGGGAAAAATCTTTTTCTTATCTCTATATTCCGATTAGCTTGTTTTTTTTGCTTTTTATCAGCATTAAAAAAATTTCGATATAGTGCATCTTTTTTATTTAAGCAAGCTATTAATTAAAATCGTTTTACTAACCAATATTTCTCCCTAATAACTAAATATTTTTAAGATGCATTAAAACTTGGATGATGTAACATCTAGCGTGTTTTGGTGATGTATGGTGGCTCCTGATACAATTGAAGGCGAGGAACAAAGGGAAATTGTTTCCAAACAAGTTAAAGTTGGTCCTGATAGACTAACTCGTTTTGAACGTGCTAGAATTGTAGGTGCTCGAGCACTACAGCTCAGTATGGGGGCTCCAATTCTGTTAGCTATGGAGGATATAGAAAACAAATCTCCTTTAGTTATCTCTGAGTTAGAATTAAGAGCAAAAGTTCTACCCTTAAGCATTCGAAGAGAGCAACCTAATAAAACATATCAAGTTATTCCTCTTCAAAGATTACGAGATATACAAGCTTTAAGAGAGATCTAAATTGACTCTCAAAAAAGGAAACAAATAAAAACGTTAACCAAAGAAAAGGATGAGTGACACAAATGGTCAAAATACCAGAAAAAATGTTTAAATATTGTCCTAAATGCGGGAAACACCAGTCTATGAAAGTTAAACAAGAAAAATCTGCCCGAAGAAAAGGTGGTATGAGTGCTATGGCTCGACGAGAAAAACGTACTCGTAGAGGTTATGGAAATCAAGGTAGGTTCAGTAAGCGTCCTGTCACTCAAACCAAAATGGCTTCTAAAACTTCTAAGAAAGTCGATTTAAGATTGACATGCCCTGATTGTGGTAAAAAATGGGTTCTTTCTTATCCAAGAACAAAAAGAGTCGAAATGGTTAAGAAGTAATTTCTCTTTTACTCCATTCTAAATCTTCTATTTTCTATTTCCAATATTACTTAGTTTTATCTAAATTCTAAGCTCACTTCAAAGACCTTAAAACACGTCAATTCCAGTTAGTCTTCAAATGAGTCGCATACTTCTAAAAGCAGTTTCTTAGATAATGAATTCCTTCAACATCGGGCAAAATATAAAGGAAAATAATCCCTGAGAGGAATATACACCTCTAAGTTAGGATTTCAAATCAATTCTGATGTTAATGCTGCATATAATATCTTAATCAAAAGCGATCCAAATGCACTTCCTCCACGAAGTGCTGATGGGGTAGGAGGGTACGTGATGTACCCCCGTAGAGTATGCGTAGACTCACAAGGAATGACACGCTTACTTGCTACGAAATAAGGTTACAATGTAAGATTTATATTCCTACATGAAAACAAGACTCATCATGCCAATGCTTTACGAAATTGAAGGCAAACAACTATTCAAAGAGAATGGTATACCAGTTCCAAAATTCAAAGCTTATTCTGGAAAAGAAAGCATTCAAGCTTTTGTTGAAGAACTTGGTAGTGATGTATTCATGGCGAAAGCTCAGGCTCTTTCAGGCGGAAGAGGAAAAGCTGGACTTATTAAAAAAGTCACAGCTTCTGAAGCTGAAGAGTATATACAAAGTATTCTGGGCAGAGACCATAGAGGAAAACCTGTTGAGCTTGTAATGCTCGAACAACCTGTTGAGATTACCAACGAATTCTATCTTTCTGTGCTGTTAGATAATGAATCCGGTCAATATCTTATTCTAGCTAGTCCAAGAGGTGGGGTAGATATCGAGGAAGTTGCTGAGAAGTATCCAGATGAAATCTTCAGACAGCATTTTTCTGTTTATATTGAGCCTTTACCTTATATGTTTATTGACTTAGGGAAGAAACTGGGATTCGAAACTCACACTTTAACTTCGTTTACAAATATTATGACTAATATGTTTAAAATGGCCCAAAACAAAGACCTGACTCTAATCGAAATCAATCCCCTGATTCTCACAAAAGACAATCAAATTATTGCAGCAGATTCTAAGGTTGTAATAGATGCTAATGCGTACTATAGACATCCTGACATTGCTAATCTAAAATCTCAAATAGATAGACTCACTGATTTAGAGTACGAAGCAGAGCAAGCGGGTATAAGCTATGTCCAACTTGATGGTGATATTGGTATCATATCGGGAGGTGCTGGACTTTCTATGGCAACTTGTGATTTACTACAATTTTATGGAAGTTCTCCAGCAAACTTTTTGGATGTAGGTGGTGGTGCAGATGAAACAAAGATAGAGAAATCATTGGAAATGCTCTCTACACATGATGTAAAAGGTATTTTCATTAATTTCTTCGCAGGAATTACCAGATGTGATGATGTTGCTAATGGTATCATTAATGCATCCAAAAAATTCGAGATTAAGGTACCTATGGTTATACGTTTAGTCGGAACAAACGATGAAGAAGGAATACAAATACTAGAAAAAAATGGTATCAATGCCTATAATAAAATGGAACCTGCTGCAAAACGCATAGTTGAGTTGGTTAAAGGAGGGAACTGAGATGGCAATTCTATTAGATGAAAATACAAAAGTTATTGTTCAAGGAATAACTGGAAAACAAGGGACTTTTCATGCAAGATCAATGATTGACTATGGAACAAAAGTTGTTGCTGGCGTCACTCCAGGTAAGGGAGGTCAAGAACATCTTGGTGTTCCAGTCTTTGATAGTGTGAAAGAAGCTGTTGAAGCTACTCAAGCTACTGCATCAGTTATATTCATTCCAGCAAAATTTGCTTATGGTGCAGCTTTAGAGGCAATTGATGCTGGAATCAAACTCATGACAGTAATTACAGAAGGTGTTCCTGTTAAAGATACAGCCAGAATCAGACAGAGAGCACTGGAAAATGATGTTCTTATGGTAGGTCCCAATTGCCCAGGATTAATAACGCCAGGTGCATCAAAGATAGGTATTATACCTGGAGAAATCTGTCATAAAGGAGAAGTTGGTATCGTAAGTCGGAGTGGTACCCTAACCTATGAAATCATTCAGAATTTATCCATTAACGGTTTTGGTCAATCTACTTGTGTAGGTTTAGGTGGAGATCCAATTAAAGGAATTGGTTTTAATGAATGTCTTAGATGGTTTGAAGATGATCCACAGACAAAATCGATAGTTTTAGTTGGCGAGATTGGTGGTACTGGAGAACAAGAAGCTGCTGATTTGGTTAAAACTGATATAAGCAAACACGTTTTTGGATTTATAGCAGGACAAACTGCTCCTCCAGGAAAACAGATGGGTCATGCTGGAGCCATTGTTCATGGAAAATCTGGAACTGCTAAAGAAAAAATGAGAATTCTGAGTGAAGCTGGTATAACGACAGTTAGAACTCCTGGTGAGATAGCAGGAAAAATGAAAGAAATTATGTGAGGTTTCTCACATAACAACTATTTTTTACCAATCTAAAGCTGTAAAAGTATCTTGATAGACTAGACCAATTTGGTCTGGACCAAATCTGTGTATAATATTGTAAGTTATTTTTAGAGTAAGACTCATACTCGCATTAAATTGGCTAATATCAAAGATCATTGATCCGCCTAAAATTCCGTCTACTTCAGGTTGGTATAACGCTTTCCACCTAAACGTACCTATAACCGTATTATTTTGAATCCCTTCTACTAAAAAGCATCTGAAAACTTCATTCCAAGAACCATCATCACTATAATGGATATTATAAGCTAGGAATATAATACCTTCAGAGGCGTAAGTAAGATCATCTAACCGTAAACTAGAGATACCATGTATTCCGGTAGTCGCACCTTCTACCCTAATACTCTGATCAATAACAGGAATCAAGATAACCATGAGAAGTATTATAGAGGTAATTGAAATTAGATATATTCTTTTTTTCTTGACTGTTATTAGCTCCACAAACCACTTCTTTGTATTTTTCCAAGAATTAAGTGAGAATTCTTTCACTCGCACTTTGAATTCTTTATTTTTTTGAGCTTCTCTCTTCTCCTTCTTTGCTGCTTTTTCTTTTTCTTCTGCTTCTTTCTCTTCTTCTGTTTTCTTTTCAGGAGCAAGAATCAGATAAGCACCTACACCAATTACCAAAACAAGAAGGATATTACGGATAAAAGGATTATCTGATAACCAAAGTCGTAGATAACCGATTTTTCTGATTACCATTATAGTTTTACCTTTTACAGCATCATAAGGGATAAGTGTATTAGATGTATTATAATGATCTATATTATCATTAGTATTATAATTATCTCCACTCACCCTAAAATAATATTCAGGACCAGAAGACGCATCTATAATTGTGATATTGATGACTCTATGTATTATGAGTCTACCAGGATCGTACGAACTAGCAGATTCGTAAACTATAACATCTCCCATCTCGATTTTTTCAGGAGAAGATTTACTAATAACAAACATATCTCCTTTATCATAAGTTGGACACATAGAGGAAGCTGGACAAGGTCCATTTTCAATTACAACAAGTGAGATTCCAAAGATTCCTCCAAACATCAGCTTAAAAACAAAGAAGATAATAATTGCAAAAATAAGTAGAGAAAACACTTCTTTTGTATCGATATCAGCAATAAGTCTCTTCAGGTAATTCTTAATTTTCTGAAAAGTATCACTTTCTTCTTCATCAGACATTAAATGTCTCTCACATGGGGTGTTAAAAAATATTTTCTTTTAATGTACATAAAAAATCAGCAAGATTAAAAACCATAATATCTAATATAACCTATGAAACAATTGCAGAAATTAGCGAATATAACACAGCTTAATATTGCTTCAACACCAATAAAGGGAGAAGAGATAACATTATTTATAGAAGGAATGTTGTCAGATCCAGCTTGGGAGGTACAAAGAGAAAGTGTAGATATAAATAATCCTAAAAACAATATTTCCGTCAAAATCTGGGTAAAGAGAGATCCAAATGTGATGGCTGCTCAAGTGACAAAGAAATTCATAAAAGAGGTCAATATCACTTTCCCTCATGCTGGAAAATGGATATTGCAAGTTAACGACAAAAATCTTGAAGTGTTAGTAGAATAGAAAATAAAATAATTCATACAAAGTTTTTAATATCTATTGTCTATTGGAGGTTTATGAGCTTTGACCGAAACAAACCTCTCATTGAACTATCTCTAGAATACCTCAAAAACTTTGGCTCCATCTCTCATGACTTATCTTTAATTCAAGGTCCTTCAAAACATGCAATTGATTTTCTTATTATCATAAAAGAACTTCTAGTAGGTGTCTGGGTTCTTGATTGGAAGAGAAGTGTGGGTACTGATAAAATAATCCACATAGAGAGATTAGTCCAACGTTCAAACTTGAGTGGAGGTTTCATTATAGCAAACAATTTTTCACCTAATGCTCGGGATTTAGCAGGTCAAACAGACACTCTAGAATTGATAGAAAGAGCAGAAATACTATATCATACTTAAGATTAATTTTGTTTACTACCACAGATAGGACAATAAATAGAACTAGAAGGGAGTTCTTGTCCACATCTAACACAAAAAACCAGATCACCATTTAGTTTTTGAGATTGTTTAGACATTAACTCAAATAATCGATGAACCAAATCAATCATTGCTAAATAACTGTTTATAAGTTTATCTTGATAATGCTCATCTTCGAGTTCTTTGGTATTCAGGATAGTTCTCGAAAAAGCATAAATCTTAGTTGGAATGTTTCTAATGTTCAATTTTGTTTTTGATAGTATTTCATCTGGTGCCCAATTAGGAGTACCGATGATTACATAATCGAAGAAATTAGGGAGAAAAAGCAAATCTTCATAACAAGCAGATATTGTAGCATCGTTTTTTATTTGAGAGATGTATTCCTTAGACTCACCTTCAACTAGGATTTCTTTAGATTTTTCTATAAGATGAGCATGATTATTTGAAAGAACTTTTGCATTATCTACTAGCCATAGTAAATCAGCAATAGTTTTCTTTCCTTCACTATAAATTCTAAGGATTAATCTAGTAGGAATAACTTCCTGAAGTCTGAATCCATAGTATGTACTTGGTTTTTGTGTTTCAGTAAAATAAAGAGCAGGATAGAGAGAATCACCACTAATAGTTCCTGCATAAATAGCAGTTAAAGACCTAAAAATTATATTAGTAGGGGTATCCATTTGCTTCAATATTATAAGAACACCAACACATATAAATGATTACATTTTTTGAATTTTGGAATTTTAAAACATTGAGAATAGAAATTAGGAGTTTTTATAGTAAATTATTGTACATTGAATGATGAGGGTTAAAGTATTCATCCCTGAAGCGATATCGGTGAAGATTCTCGTTATTTTCCATCCCTGTTTTTGTTCTACACTCTGGGAGAGTTTATATCTTCTGTGTCCTCCCCTTGTCCTTCCGTAGGGGAGCATTTTTCCGTCTTTCTCCCATCTTCTTAGTGTACTCGCTGACACTCCTTGTAACTGAGCTGCTATGCCTATTCTTATTAACATAAGTTCTTCGTCAATTTCCCTTTCAAAAATTATCCCAAAATTTCTTGTTGGCAAGATTGATCAAGATTTCATACTACAGCTGATTACGGT
>Ga0307444_1000197_pt1 | contig 31358 bp, 31 predicted proteins | sample SalMarSW160340MG_FD_202145 | JGI IMG/M metagenome (GOLD analysis project Ga0307444, IMG submission 202145) | Salt marsh sediment microbial communities from the Plum Island Ecosystem LTER, Massachusetts, United States - SW1603-40 | ecosystem: Environmental > Aquatic > Marine > Intertidal zone >...
GTCCGAGGCGCTAGCCTCGGACCTCTCTTCGCGAATGGGACCAAGGTGCCAGACGCTCCGGCTGTCGAACTGAGCAACATCACGAAGCGATTCCCCGGCGTGGTCGCCAATGACCAGGTGAATCTGCGTGTGATGCCAGCAGAGATCCATGCCGTTGTGGGCGAGAACGGTGCCGGGAAGTCCACATTGATGAAGATCCTGTACGGCATGCAAGCACCCGACGAAGGCGAGATCACGATGGCCGGACAGGAGGTCCGGTTCCGTTCGCCGAGGGACGCCATCAACGCAGGCATCGGCATGGTCCACCAGCACTTCATGCTGGCCGACCAGCTGACAGTCCTCGAGAACATCATCCTCGGATCTGAGCCCCACATTGGGATGAGGATCGACTTCCAAAGAGCGAAGCAGAAGCTCGGTGAGCTCTCTCAGGCGTACGGACTCGCCGTGGACCCCGATGCGCTCGTCGAAGACCTATCCGTTGGAGAGCGTCAGCGGGTCGAGATCCTGAAGGTCTTGTTCAGAGGCGCCCGCATCCTCATTCTCGATGAGCCGACCGCAGTACTCGTACCTCAGGAAGTCGACGAGCTGTTTGCGTCCATGCGAGAGCTTGCCGGCGAGGGAGTGACGATCATCTTCATCTCCCACAAACTCGACGAGGTGCTGTCCATCGCCGACGTGATCACCGTCATACGACAAGGCCGGACCATCTCGACGGTCTCCCCCGACGAAGTCGACGCACAGAAGCTCGCCGAGATGATGGTGGGCTCGGAGCTGCCGACCCCTGAGACCCGAGAGTCGACGGTGGGGGAACGAGTTCTCCTGAGGGTGGAGGGCCTGTCTGTCCGTTCACAGGACTCCGACCGGATGCTGTTGGACGACGTCTCATTCACGATCAGAGAAGGCGAGATCGTCGGCATCGCCGGTGTCGAGGGAAACGGTCAGGCAACGTTGATTGATGCTTTGATGGGGCTGCTTCCACTGGATGAAGGCTTGATCGAGCTGGCCGACAAGGACATGTCGCGGCAATCGACTCGCGAACTCAGGGAGGCCGGTCTCGGGCTGATCCCCGAGGATCGTCATCGGCAGGCCCTGTTGCTTCCGGAGCCGTTGTGGGAAAACGCGATGCTCGGCCACCAGACGGTGAGCCCGTTCAGCCGTGGCTTCTGGATCGACCGGAAGGGTGCCCACCGTCGAACCGACGAGATCATTCGTGTGTACGGAGTGATGGCCCCTGGCGCAGACACACCGGCCATCGCGTTGTCAGGTGGCAACCAGCAGAAGTTCATCGTTGGGAGAGAGATGCTGGCCGATCCTCTCGTGTTGATCGCTGCTCAGCCGACACGCGGCATCGACGTCGGCGCGCAAGCCGCTGTGTGGGACCAGCTGCGAAGCGCGAGGGCAGCTGGGCTTGCCGTGCTGCTCGTGTCTGCCGACTTGGAAGAGCTGATCGGGCTGTCCGATACCCTCTGGGTGATTCTCCGTGGCCGGCTGGTCGCTCGGCTGGACCCGGCGACCACCACACCGGAGGAGCTCGGCTCCTATATGACGGGGGTTCGGACGTGAGCGTACGGCGCGTGTTCATGAGCCTGCTCGCACCGGTCGGTGCACTGATCTTCTCCCTGCTGGTCGCTTCGATCGCACTCGTGCTGGTTGGGTTCAACCCGTTGACTGCGTTTGCCGAGATGGGGAAGTTCGCCTGGAGCGCAGCCTCGCTCGTTTCGATCTCCAACCGTGCCGTACCACTGTTCATGTCGGGGCTGGCGGTTGCCATCGGATTCAAGATGGGCCTGTTCAACATCGGCGTCGAGGGCCAGTACCTGCTCGCGGCAGTGTTCGCCGCCTACTTCGGAGCGATCGTGAACCTGCCGCCGGTGCTCCATGTGCTGTTCATCATCCTCGTCGCCATGATCGTCGGGGCACTGTGGTCAGGGATCGCAGGGATCCTCAAGGTCACGAGGGGTGTTCATGAGGTGATCGCAACGATCATGCTGAACGCCATCGCAGTCGGTCTCGTCGCGTGGCTGCTCGCCAACTTCTTCAGAAAGGTCGATCCCGGCGACCTGAATATCAAGACTGCCGAGCTTCCTCACTCTGCCTGGTTCCCGTCACTGAATCCGCTGCTGAACACGATCGGGATTCCGCCTCCGCCAGGGCCAACCATGCAGGGATTCATGCTGGTGGCGATTGTTTTCGGAATCGTCTTCTACCTACTGGTGTGGCGCAGCAGGTACGGGTTCGAGCTGCGGGCGTCCGGCATCAACCCGGATGCCGCGAGGATGAGCGGCGTCGAGCCCAGCGGAATGGTGATGCAGACGATGCTGCTCTCCGGCGCTCTGGCGGGTTTGGTCGGGCTCTCGCCACTCCTCGGCTACTTCCACCGATACACCCAGGATTTCCCTTCCGGACTCGGCTTCACGGGTATCGCCGTCGCCCTCCTCGGAAGGAACCATCCTGTAGGCATCTTTCTCGGTGCACTGTTGTTCGGGTTCATGGATCGCTCGGCGCTGATCTTGGACCTGAAGGGGATTCCACGGGAGATCGTGACGATCATCCAAGGTGTCGTGGTCCTGGCCGTCGTCGTCGCCTATGAGGTCGTCACTCGCATGATCCAGCGACAGGAAGTCGCAGCCGCCGCCGAGGCAGCAAAGTCGGATGCGGAGGAGGTGGCATGAAGCGCTGGACGCCGAAGACGAAAACCGGCAGAAGGCTCTGGGCCGCACTGTTGTGGGGCTCCGCCGGTGTGTTCGTGCTCGCGGTGGTCCAGCAGATCGCCGGAACCCGGGAGTTGACCTCCGCGGGAACGTTCGGTGCTTCACTGCGACTCGCGATGCCGATCATGCTCGCCGGCCTCGGAGCCGTGTTCTCGGAGCGGTCAGGGATCGTGAACATCGGCCTCGAAGGCATGATGATCATGGGCACCTGGTTCGGCGCGTGGGGCGCCTGGCAGTTCAGCAACCCGTGGGCAGGGGTCCTGTTCGGGGTGCTCGGCGGTGGCCTGGGAGGTCTGATCCACGCCATCGCGACCGTCACCTTCGCCGTTGACCACATCGTGTCCGGCGTCGCGATCAACATCCTCGCCGCCGGCGGTATGCGATTCCTCTCGGCCGTGTCGTACTCGGCCGACAGCGGAGGTGGGACGACGCAGTCTCCGCACGTGTCCGGAGTCGGAACGTTCAGCCTCCCTTTCCTCGCAGGCGGTGATCTGTTCGGCTGGCGCACGCCCGATGTCTTCGGATGGTTCGAGTCGCGCCACTGGTTCTTCATCTCCGATGTCGGTGGGATCCTTCGCGGGCTCACCGGCGACCTGTCCTGGCTGACATTGGTCGCCCTCCTGCTCGTACCTCTCTCCATCTGGGTTCTCTGGAAGACGCCGTGGGGGCTTCGCCTCAGATCCTGCGGTGAGAACCCCTACTCGGCAGAGTCGCTGGGTGTCCGTGTACTGCGGATGAAGTACTACGGAGTGGTCATCTCGGGCGCGATGGCGGGGCTCGGCGGCACCATGCTGGTGCTCGTACAGGCCGGCATCTATCGGGAAGGCCAGACGGCGGGGAGAGGCTTCATCGGGTTGGCTGCACTCATCTTCGGTAACTGGAACCCGGCCGGCGTGCTCGCGGGCGCGTCGTTGTTCGGTTTCGCCGACGCACTTCGATTGCGGTCGGAGGGGGCGGTGCACGCACTCCTCTTGTTCATCGCGGTGTTGCTCGCGCTGCTCGTCGCGTGGCAGCTGTACCGGCGCAGGTGGGTGCCGGCAGCTGTGAGCGGGCTCTTCGCGATCCTCTTCCTGGTGCTCTACGAAACCTTGTCGGTGGTTCCGACGCAGTTCATCTCCTTCACTCCTCACCTGACGACGTTGCTGGTGTTGGGGCTGGCCACCCAGCGGCTTCGCATGCCCGCAGCCGACGGCCTCCGATACCGCAAGGGAGAAGCGGTCTGAAGAAGCTGACAGCCCACGGCTCACAGCTAACAGCAGGCGCGCTGCACATCTTCGTTGGTGGGGGATCGCGTCACCCTTTGCAGGAGACGCCGATCCGACTCGTCGATGTTGGCTGTCCGCTGTCCGCTGTCCGCTGTCGGCTGTACTAGCCTGCCGGACGGCCGACGAACTGGATCCCTGCGAGCGCCAGCTCGTTGTAGGGCGTAGCGCCGTCAACAGAGACGGACGGATAGGTCGACGTGATCGTGATCGTGACCTGAGTGGTGCCCAAGCTGTCGACCAGCACCCCCTGTGGGCGGGCGTTGCTGTCATTCAGCGAACCGATCACGGGTGCACCAGGGGCGTCATCGAGGGTGATCTCGTAGCCCTTCACCTTGTAGTTCATCTTGAACTTCGTGTCGTCCGCCACGTTCGTGAAGATGATCTGAGTGAGCTTGTAGGCCTGAGGGAACGTCACCGTGATGGCCGCACCAACCCCTTTTGCCGACGCGTCGTTCCAGTATGTTTCGGGGTCGTCATCGAAGAGCTTCGCGCAGGAGAACTTGTCGTTCAGCTCGCTCGAGCACGTCTCGGTGATCACTGGTATGTCTACCGCCGTCGGAAGCGCCGTCGTGGAGGTGCTCGTCGTCGTCGACTGTGTCGCAGTGCCGTTCTTGCCGCCGAAGATCGAGTTGACGAGGAAGGCGAGCAACGCTACGACGGCAATGGTTCCGAGGATGATCACGAGGGCGCGTGCACCGGCAGTGGTCCGAATGATCGGCTGAGGAGCGACAGGGAGAGGGCCCTGACTGAGGCGGGCACCGCACTGTTCACAGTGCCGGTTCGTTGACGGGTTGGCCGCGCCGCAGGACGGGCACGACAGAGTCTCCTGGCGGGAGGGGGGAAGAGAGGGCAGGGGTTCTTCCGGCGTCTGCTCATCCAGCGCGAACTCCTCGTACCGGGACTCCGGGAGCGGTCCGACCCACTGTCCGCACCGTGGGCAGAACTCCTGATCCTCGAAGACCTCTCCGCAGTTGTTGCAGGTGATGTGTGCCAACGGCTGCCTTCCTCTCCGGACTATTCTGCCACGCGCGTGTACGGAGTCGTGACCAGGACCGCTGAAAGCTGGACGATCGGCAACATTGTCGGTGGTTTGCTTCTGCTCGTGCTCATCTCAATCGCTCTGGCGGCGTTCATTCGTGTCACACTCCGCCGATAGCATCGCTGCATGACCTACCGATGTGAATGTGGCTACCGCTCCGCGAAGTGGATGGGCTTCTGCCCACAGTGTGGCTCGCGCGACGCCCTGACCGAGGACGCATCGGCACTGGGGCGGGGCACACCTGACATCGTGGACGTGCGGGCGGCGGTCGGCTCCGTTCGGCACCACGATCCCGTAGGGCTCGACGAGGTGGATAGGGTGCTCGGCGGAGGCATCGTTCCTGGGGCTGTGGCGTTGGTCGGGGGAGAGCCCGGCGTGGGCAAGTCGACGCTGCTGTTGCAGATGGCTGGGTCGTTTGCGGCACAGGGTCGCACGGTGCTGGTTGCATCGGCAGAGGAGTCGGTCGACCAGGTTGGCCTGAGGGCGAAGCGGGTCGGCCTCGATCATGAAGGCGTATCGTTGGTGGGGGAGGCAGACATCGACGCGGTGCTGGCCGCCGCCCGTGCCCTCGCACCAGACCTGCTGATCATCGACTCGATTCAGGCCGTGTTTGCTTCAGATCTCGGATCGACAGCGGGAACGGTTACGCAGGTGAGCGAGTGCGCTGCAAGGGTGATCGCTCACGCGAAAGCACGGTCCATGGCGGCGATCCTCGTCGGCCATGTCACCAAGGACGGAGGCATCGCAGGTCCCAAGACCCTCGAGCACATGGTCGACGTCGTCCTCTACCTCGAGGGAGAAGACACCATGGGACTCCGCGTGTTGCGAGGGTTGAAGAACCGCTTCGGCCCTACGCACGGCCTCGGGCTCTTCGATATGCGAAGTGACGGCCTTTCCGAAGTGGTAGATCCGTCCGCTGCACTATTGTCGGAGTGGCGGGGATCGGTGCCGGGGACGGTCGTGTTCCCATCTGTCGAAGGCAGGCGGCCGGTCCTCGTGGAGGTACAGGGTCTGGTTGCACCGAGCCAGGTACCGCAGCCTCGTAGGAGCGTAAGAGGGGTGCCTCCCGCCCGTGTCCATCAGCTCTTGGCGGTCATGCAGCGGCATGCAGGGATTGTCCTGTCGACCAGCGAGGTGTACGTGAACGTGGTGGGGGGTGTCTATATCTCGGAACCCGGCGTTGACCTGCCGGTCGCTCTTGCGCTCGCTTCGTCGGTGTTCGACGTACCACTCGGATCCGTAGCCTCGTGGGGGGAGATTGGGCTGACCGGCGAGATACGGGCCGTTCCGAACGAGCGACGGAGGCGCGAGGAAGTCGCGCGGCTCGGGATCGAACGGGTGGTCGCCGGCAAGAAGGGTGCTCCGCTGGGGCTGCGCGAAGCGCTGGAGTCGCTGTTCTCCCGGTCGAGATGAGGTAGTGTTCATCTGGCTCCTACACACTGGCTGATATGACCGCCGACCTCTTCCTTCAGACCATCCAGCGCCTAGCCCCGGGTACACCGATCAGACGGGCGCTTGGCCGCATCATCCAGGAGCAGAATGGTGCCCTCGTTGTTCTTGGCAACGGTCCCGAGGTCGAGGCGATCTGTTCGGGTGGGTTCGAGCTTGCACATTCGGAGTTCTCTCCTGCCCGGCTCGCGGAGCTGGCCAAGATGGATGGCGCGATTCTTCTCGACGACTCCTGGGGAGCGATCCTCCGAGCAAATGTGCACTTGCTACCCGACCCGTCGATCCCCACGAGCGAGACCGGGGCGCGTCACCGGACTGCCGAGCGGGTCGCAGCCCAGACGGGCAAGCCGGTGGTCGCCGTCAGCGAGGACCGACGCGTCGCGACGCTCTTTCTGCAGACCAGGCGACAGGAGCTCCAGGACCCAACCGATCTGATTCGGTATCTCAACCAGTCCCTCGCGACGCTCGAGCGACTCCGGCGGCGGCTCGACGAAGCCGAGGAGAAGCTGACGCCGCTCGAGGTGTCGGACATGGTGACGTACCGATCGGTCGTCGCCGTCATTCAGCGAGCGGAGCTGGTCAACAGGATCGCTGCGTCTATCACCGAGGACATCATCGGCCTCGGTGGGGTAGGGGATCTCACCCAGCTCCAACTGACCGACCTGCTCCAAGGGGTGGAAGAACTGCGGGACCTCGTCGTACGTGACTATGTCCGACCCCTCCGCAAGGGGACCTTCGAGCGGCGCCTCACCCGGCTCGATGCGGTGCCGACGTCGGAGATCCACGATCCGGAGGTGGTGGCGGCCGCGCTGGGGTTCGAGCACCTAGACGAACGGGCGGAACCGCTCGGCCTTCGGGTCCTCGATCAGGTACCAAAGCTTCCTGACAGCATCAGAGAAGGGGTGGCCAGGCACTTCCGTAGCTTTCAGAAGATGCTCAAGGCCTCCGAGACCAACCTTGCCGCGGTACCCGGCGTCGGCAAGACGCGCGCAAAAGAACTCCGTAGGGTGCTGGATCGCTTGCGCGGGTCCGCCCGCGTCTGGGAACACGACGACAACTAGGCGAGCGTAGCCTGGCAGGCGGCGAGCGAAGCGAGCCGACTGGCGACTGAGGACTGCACTAGAATCGCTATCCCGACCCGAGGTTCCATGGCCACAACGTCCAAGAAATCCGGCACGCCCGCGAAGAAGCCGGCTGCGGCCAAGAAGCCCGCTGCGGCCAAGAAGCCCGCTGCTGCGGCCAAGAAGACCGCTGCTGCGGCCAAGAAGACCGGTTTCGACGTTGGCGACAAGGTGGTGCACCCTCAACACGGCGCGGCGGTCATCGCGAAGAAGATGCGCCAGACGGTCGGTGGTTCTCGTCAGGACTACTTCGTTCTCGATATCGCGACCGAGCAGCTCACGGTGTTCGTGCCCGTCGCGACCATCGACGAGACGATAAGGCCGGTGATCTCCAAGAACCAGGCGCGCAAGGTGCTCGCCGTGTTCAAGGAGCCTCCGCAGGAGGCGGGCAGCAACTGGAGCCGCTGGTACAAGGTTCTCAACGAGAAAATGACCAGTGGCGATATCTATCAGGTCGCGGAAGTCGTGCGTGATCTCACCTATGCGCAGCAGATCAAGGGCATCTCGCCGGCGTTGAAGCGCATGCTGTCACGCGCCCGGCTGACACTCACCTCGGAGCTCCAGTTCGCGCTCGACGTCGACGAGGAGGAGGCTACGAAACGCCTCGATCGCGCACTGCCCAAGGTGGAGGAGCCTCCTACCCCGTGATCGTCGAACTCGTCCGTCTCCTCATCACGCTGGCTCTGATGGCGATCGGGTACAAGGTGGGTCCGTCGCTGTATTCGGAGAGCCCGGACACTGCCCAGGTGCTCGGTGCGATCATCGGCACCGGGACCGGCTATGTGGTCGGCGGCGTGGTGGGAAGGCTGTTCCGATCGTCGCTCGACTCGATCCCGAAGTCGATCGTCGCCCGTTCTACCGGTCCGGAGCTGTTCGCCGGCGCGTTCGGGGTGGTTGTCGGCGTCTTCATCGGACTCGTTGTTGCTCTCCCTGCGGTCGTGTTTCTCCCCGCAGAGGTCGGTGTACCCATAGCGGTCTTGATCGTGTTGATGCTGGCCGTTGCCGCTGCTCGCCTCTTCTCGGGACGGGCTGACGAGATCCTGGCAGCGACAGGGCTCAGGCGGCGCGGCGGTCTTGTAAGCAGGTCGCTCGCTGATACCGGATTCCTGCTCGACTCCTCGGCGGCGATCGACGGTCGAGTGCTGAACATCGCACGTCTGGGTCTTCTCCGAGGACGGGTTTGGGTTCCGGGGTTCGTCATCGACGAGCTACAGGGGCTGGCGGATTCGAACGATGCAGAACGCCGGCGTCGGGGACGGAGGGGTCTCGACGTCATCGAGGCGCTCCGTGACATCCCGGAGGCGGACATCGCTGTGCTCGAGGACACGGTTCCAGGTGTCGAAGAGGTGGATGCCAAGCTGATCGCCGCTGCAGGAAGGGCGGATCTCACCATCATCACGACCGACCACAACCTGTCGCAGGCGTCGGTCGCGAGAGACATCGAAGTGCTCAACCCATTCGTGCTCGCAGACGCCATGCGGGCGCCGGTCTCGGTGGGTGACCGGGTGCACGTCTCGATTCGTCGCGCCGGTTCCGAACCGGGTCAAGGGGTCGCGTTCTTCGACGACGGGACGATGGTGGTCGTCGAGGAGGCCGCGAACCTCGTAGGGGAGGAAGTGGACGTAGAGGTGACCGCAACGACCCGAACGGCCGTCGGCCGCATGGTGTTTGGCAGGCTGGTGTCTTGACCGTGGCCTCCTGCACCGGTTGGGGCTTCGATGCACACCGGTTCGGTGGTGATCCGCCCTTGTTGCTCGCAGGGGTCGTCGCGGACTCGACCAGAGGCTTGATGGGAACGTCGGACGCAGACGTTGTCGCACACGCCGTCGCTGATGCGCTCCTCGGCGCCGTCGCGCTCGGTGATCTGGGCTCACTGTTCCCTTCCGACGACCCCTCGTGGGCGGGAGCCGACAGCATGGAGCTGCTGGCAATTGCCGCGCAGCGGTGCGCCTCGCAGGGACTCATGTTGTCGCACCTCGACGTGACAGTGATCGCGCAAACGGTGCGGGTCGCTCCTCTCCGAGAGGAGATGCGGCGACGGCTCGCATCGGTGCTCGAAGTGGACGTCGGCGCCGTCTCGGTCAAGGCGACATCGACGGACGGTATGGGCTTCACGGGTCGGGACGAGGGGGTTGCAGCGGTCGCGGTCGCCACTGGTAGGCGGCCGTTACCATCGAGTGGATGAGAGTCTTCAACACGCTCGGTCGCACCTACGAGGAGTTCGTTCCCCGCGATCCGGGGAAGGTGTCCATGTACGTATGCGGTCCGACCGTGCAGTCCGAGCCCCACGTCGGGCACGGACGGTTCGCCGTGGCGTTCGACGTTGTGCGGCGGTACCTGATGTGGCGCGGGTTCGACGTCACCTACGTCCAGAACGTCACAGATGTGGAAGACAAGATCATCGCGTCGGCGCAGGAGCAGGGCGTTCCCGTCGAGGAGCTCGCGGTCCGCATGGCAGAGACCTTCACAGAGGTGTTTGCCAAGCTCGGCGTTCTGGAGCCGGATGTCGAACCGAAAGCCACCGAGCACATCTCGCAGATGCAGGCGATGATCAGGACGTTGATCGAGCGGGGACACGCCTACGAGTCGGACGGCGACGTCTATTTCTCGGTGCGATCCTTCCCCGGCTACGGGAAGCTGTCGGGCCACCGTGTCGACGAGTTGATCTCCGGCGCGAGAGTCGAGCCCGACGAACGCAAACGCGACCCGCTCGACTTCGCACTGTGGAAGGCGATGAAACCAGGCGAGCCGTGGTGGAGATCACCGTGGGGTCGGGGACGGCCAGGCTGGCACATCGAGTGCTCGGCGATGTCGCTCGAGTATCTCGGCAACGGTTTCGACATTCACGCCGGAGGTAGCGACCTCATCTTCCCGCACCACGAGAACGAGATCGCACAGTCGGAGGCGGCAACAGACGCCCGGTTTGCTCGCTACTGGCTCCACAACGAGATGATCAACCTCGGGGGAGAGAAGATGGCCAAGTCGACGGGTCACGTGATCGACTTGGCGGACGCTGTGGAGCGGTTCTCGCCGATGGCGGTGCGTCTTTTCTACCTGCGCGCCCACTACAGAACGCCGCAGGAGTACAGCGAGAAGCTGCTTGCAGACGCCAAGTCGGCTGTGGAACGGCTCTGGGCGTTTCATCGGAGAGGCACGCCGTCGGGCGAGCCGAACCCTGAAGTCATCGATTGCTTCGTCGAGGCGATGGACGACGACTTCAACACCCCGGAAGCGGTAAGCGTGTTGTTCGAAGTGGTCCGTGAAGGAAACCGTGTGCTTGATGCCGGCGGCGACGCCGGCCGCCACCTCGCGACATTCGCGACCATCGCCGGTGTGCTTGGCCTCTCCCCTCCCGACACGGATCTCGATGGACTCGCCGTGCGACTCGCCGAACTGGCCAAGTTGCTCGGTGTGGCACTCGGTGTGACCCCGGAGGCGACCATCGAACGACTGCTCGAGGCTCGGGCGGAGGCTCGTAGCCGCAAAGACTGGGCGACTGCCGACACGATCAGGGACCGATTCGGCGAGATGGGGATCGTCATCGAGGACACGGCAGATGGTGCCCGCTGGCATCGGGACTGAACTCGAGGGGGTACACGCGGTCGAGGCTGCACTCGACGCGGGGAGAGTCGTTGCCATCGAAGTCCTGACGTCGCGTGTGCGACGTCTTGCCGGCCTCCTCGACCGCGCCAGGGCTCGCGGTGTCGACGTCGCGATCGTGAACCAGATCGAAAGCGTGACCGACGCTCCCCAGGGGATCAAGGCGGTGGCGAAGCCGCTACGCACCTACGATCTCGACGAGCTCGTGGAGCCTGCACCCGCAGCGCTCGTCGTGCTCGACCATCTCCAGGACCCGCACAACGTCGGGGCGATCGGGAGGTCTGCGCTCGCGGCAGGTATGACAGGTTTCGTCGTGTCGGACAGGCGGGCGGCGCCCCTCCAGGCAACCGCCTTCAAAGCTGCCGCAGGAGCATTCGAGCGCCTGCGGGTGTGCGTCCACTCGTCGATCGCCGACGCAGTCGTGCGTCTTCAACAGGCCGGCATCTGGGTCGTGGGACTGGGAGCCGATGCTGAGACGCCGTTGTTCGGGCTGAGCTTGCTCACTGAGCCGGTAGCGCTCGCGGTGGGGGCGGAAGGTGCCGGCCTGTCGCGACTGGTGAGGGATCGAAGCGATGTGATCGTGCGAATACCCATGGACCCGTCCGTGGAGAGTCTCAACGCGTCGGTGGCAGCGACGCTCGCGATGTTCGAAGTCGGCCGAGTCCGTTCATGAAGCTATCCTCTTGGTCTGGTTCGGCCCCGTGCCGAACCTTGTGCTGGCGTAGCTCAGTCGGCAGAGCAGCCGCCTTGTAAGCGGCAGGTCGTGGGTTCGATTCCCTCCGCCAGCTCGGCGAAATCCGCATCTTCGGGTTCGATTGCCGATACCCTTTCGGCCCGGAGGTACTCGATGCTGTCGCAGCGCGACAAGATGGTGCTCGACTTCGAACGATCGTGGTGGATGTTGCCGGGTCCTAAGGACCGCACGATCCGAGAACATCTCGGCATCGGTGCCGGCGTCTACTACCGGGCGTTGCGGCGCCTTGTCGACGATCCAGAGGCCGCAGACTACGATCCTCTGACGATCCGGCGCCTCCGCAGGGTGCAGGCGAAACGGTCGCGAACTGCACGGCAGCAGGTGGATACGGCGGAACACTGATGGCACGACATGCAGCGCCCGGAGTGAGTGGCTTTCTCAGGGAACTCGGTATGTTCACCGCGAAGGTCCTCTTCTGGGCTGTGATCGTATTTGGTGGCGTTGTGCTGCTCACCAAGGGAATCGGGTGGCTCGCGACTTCGTCGACCACCACCGGCGCCGCGGCGGTGTCGACGACATCTCTGGTCGCGGGTGCGTCGGGGACGGCTCCGACGACAACCGTTCCGACGACAACCGCTCTGACGACAACCGCGGCGACAGCTGCGTCGACAACGACGACCGAACCGGTGCGCGCCCCCGCGGACATCACGGTGCAGGTGCTGAACTCGACCACCCGCGACCAGATCGCGGCCGCCCTGACCGATGTTCTGGTATCTGCCGGCTATCAGACGATCGACGCCGACAACTACAGCCACGCGCTTGATCAGTCGACGGTGTGGTACGCGCCGGGGTTCGAAAGTGAGGCACGGGTCATCGCCAATGCGTACATTCCGGATGCGGTCGTCCAAGAGTCACCGGGCCCGTTGGATGTCGACATCGTCGTGGTGATCGGCGCCTCGTACCAAGAGTGAACCCGGTCAGCCGCCGCCGAAGGTTGCCGGTTGGCCTGTGGACGGTGTGGGCATGGCTGATGGTCGCGCTGGGTGGGGTGTCGATCGGCGCCGGGATCGTCGGGGGGATCCTCGCTCCCAGCGTGCTGCTCGACGTCGTGTCGTTCTGGCCGCTTGTGGTCATCCCTCTTGCGGCGGCACTGGTTCTGTGGAAACGACGGTCGTCGAAGGCCGGGGCAGTGCCTCCGCTGCTGGTGATCACCATCGTGGCGATGGTCGTCGGTCTGCACCTCCTCGGCTGGTCGAAGCTCCCTTCGGCGGCCGCGGATCTCATCGGTCCGCCGACTCAGGACGGGACGGTGTCGCTGACCATCTCCCTTCCCGGAGCCCTCGCCGTCGATGCTGGCGATGCACCTTTGTACGTGGTCGAGCTGGATAGGGCGGGAGGAAGTCTGGGGGTCCCGGAGGCGCTCGAACTGTCAAACGATGGGGCGCTCTCGATCGACATCGCCCAGAGGGATGGGGGCCGTTGGTTCCGAACGAAGGGCTGGGCGCTGAGGCTCGCCCGTCGACCCGTGTGGAGTCTCTACCTCACCTCTCCCGAACTCGATGCCGACCTTCAAGAGCTCGCGATCGATTCCCTGACGGTCAACGGATCGGGAACGGTGCTGCTCGGCCCGTCCCCGGCAGCCGTCACGGTGACCGGCACATTCACCTTCGGTGTGACACCCGGCGCGTCGGTCGAGGTTCACGGGAGTGCCACCGTGCCGTCGGGCTGGGAACCGACCGATGACGGCTACCGGTCGCCTGGCACGGGATCGCCGATCTCTGTTTCTGTAACGGAAGGGTCACAAGTGGTGATCAAAGAGGTGTGAGTACACTCCGTGGAATGACAAAACTGCCAGGGTACGATCAGCTCAAACGGGCAGGGATCGCCTCTTGGAGCGTGTTGGGGGCGATGCTGCTGGTCGCGGCGCTGATCTGGGTGATCCAGGCGGTGAGCGTCGTCTGGCCTCCACTCGTACTTGCCGTCGCACTGATCTACCTGCTGTCTCCGCTGGTGGATCTCTTCCAGAGGTTCAAGCTGCCGAGGATCATCGGATCCTGCCTGTCGTATCTGCTGTTCGCCGGCCTCCTGGTCGCGTTCGGGTTCGTCGTCATTCCAGTCATTCAGGATCAATTCGCGGAGTTCGGAACGAGATTCCCGCAGATCGTCGACGATGTCGAGAGATTCATCACCGACCTTGGAACCCGGTTTGGGTTCACCGTCGGCACATTCGACTTCCAGTCGATCCTCAACTGGTCGTCCACGTTCTTCAGCCCTGAGCGGATCCAAAGCTTGCTCAATCAAGTTGGCACATTCGCCAAGACCGGTATGCAGGTGCTCGCCGTCTTCGTCCTGGGACCCGTGCTGGCGTTCTACATACTGATGGACCTGCCGTCGATCCGACGGCGTGCCCGTGACCTGATGCCGGAGAAGATGCGGTCAGAGCTCGTCCACGTCGCCAGCCAGGTGGGCAGGGTCGTCAGTGGCTTCGTGCGAGGACAGCTCCTCGTTGCCCTGATCGTCGGTCTGCTGTCCAGCCTTGGCCTATGGCTCCTCGGGGTCCCATTCTGGTTGGTGATCGGGATGACCGCTGGCCTGCTGAACATCATCCCGTTCGTGGGACCGCTCGCGGGTGGTGCACTCGCAGGGATCGTGTCGCTGCTGTTCAACGATGTCGCGACCGCCATCTGGTCCGTCCTGATGTTCGTGGCGGTGCAGCAGTTCGACAACCACGTCATCAGTCCCAACATCCTCCGCAAACGGGTGCAGCTCCACCCTGTATTCATCTTGCTCGCGTTGCTGCTCGGAGCCTCAGTCGGTGGCTTCTTCGGGATTCTGATCGCCGTGCCCGTCGCGGCGGTGATCAAGGTGGTCGCAGGGCACTTCTGGCGGACCCGGGTGCTTGGCGAATCCTGGGAGGAGGCGGCCGAAGCCGTCGCCCCGGAGTACGTTCCACCGAGCCGGGAAAGCATTGTCGGCCGGTTGCGTCGTGCCGGTCCTCCCGGTACCCACGAGGCGGAAGTCGAGGAATCGGACGAGTAGCAGCTACTCGAGTTCGCCGAGGTACGCCTGCGAAAGGTCCGGATGCTTGCGGAGTTCCTCTGCGCTGTCTGATAGCACGATCCGTCCGGTTTGAAGCACGTAGCCCCGATCGGCGACCGACAGGGCTATGTGTGCGTTCTGTTCGACGACCAGGATCGTCGTGCCCTGATCGTTGATCTCCTTGATGGTTTCGAACACCTGCTGCACGAGGATCGGGGCCAAGCCCATCGACGGCTCGTCCATGAGCATCACCTTCGGACGGGCCATCAGGGCCCTTCCGATGGCGAGCATCTGCTGCTCTCCGCCGGACAGAGTTCCTGCCTTCTGAGCGATTCGCTCTTTCAGACGGGGGAACAAGCCGAACACTCGGTCCATGTCTTCTCTGATCTCAGTCTTGTCGGTGCGCAGGTTGGCTCCGATGTCGAGGTTTTCGCGCACGGACATCTTGGAGAACAGGCGCCGGTTCTCAGGCACCATGGCGAGGCCACGAGCGACGATCTCCTGAGTGCGCAACGCTTCGATGCGTTCCCCATCAAAGGTGATCTTCCCGCTGTGGGCTCTTGTCATGCCGAGAATTGTGCGCAAGGTGGTCGTCTTGCCGGCGGCGTTCGATCCGAGCAGCGACACGATCTCGCCCTCGTTGACCTGGAGCGAGACACTCCTGAGTGCGCGTACAGGTCCGTATGCTGCGCTCACTTCTTCGAGATTGAGGATCGGATCGCTCACGATTGCGCCTCCGATGCAGCTTTGCCGAGGTATGCCTCGATGACCTGCCGGTTCGCCGCCACCTCATCGTAGGTCCCTTCGGCGATCTTGGAGCCGTAGTCGAGAGCGGCCACTCTGTCGCACACGCCCTTGATCACCGGCATGTCGTGCTCGATGAGCACGATGGCGTAGCCCTTCTCGTCTCTGAGGCGGCTGATCAGCTCGATGAGTCCGTCTTTCTCCGCCGGATTCATCCCAGCTGCCGGCTCGTCGAGCAGGAGCAGCTTGGGCTCCGTAGCCATCGCACGGGCGATTTCGAGCCTGCGTCGATCGGCGTAGGCGAGTTCCGACGCAAGCTGGTTGAGACGGGGCGTCAAACTATCGCCGAAAAACGCGAGGGCATTGATAGCGCTGTCAACGATGCGGCGCTCCTCCGCGGTGGTGCGCCGAGAATTCAGGATTGCTCCAAACACACCCGACTTGGTCCTTGTGTGCTGGCCGACCATTGCATTCTCGATGACGGTCATGTTTGCGAACAACCGAACGGCCTGGAACGTGCGCGCGATGCCGACGCGGGCTACCTGGTTGGGCTTGAAGCCGACCAGGTTGTGACCGTCGAAGTGAATCGAGCCAGAGTCCGGTCGGTAGAACCCGGTCACGATGTTGAACAGGGTGGTCTTGCCTGCCCCGTTGGGGCCAATCACACCGACGATCTCGCCGAGGTCTGCGTGGAAATCGACATCGTCGACCGCCTGCACACCGCCGAAGCGCTTCGAGATGCCTCCGAGCTCTAGGAGATGACTCATGCCGGCTCCTCCGTCACAAGCTCACCCATTTGGGCCTCCTGATCGGCGACATGCAGCTCTCTGAGCCTGCGCTTGTTCGGGATGAGGCCCTCTGGACGCAGAATCATGATTCCAACGAGGATCGCACCGTAGATCAGCAGGCGGAACTCACCGAACTCCCTCAGGAACTCGGGAAGGCCGACGAGCACGAACGCGCCAATCACCACTCCGGGGATACTGCCGATGCCACCGAGGATGATGACCGACAAGACGTTGATGGACACGAGGAGGCTGAAGCTGTTCGGGAAGATCGAACCGATCTTGGCTGCGAAAAACACGCCCCCCAGGCTGCCGACGCCGGCACCGATGGCGAACGCGAGCAGCTTGTAGCGAACGACGCTCACCCCCATCGCTTCGGCGACGTCTTCGTCCTCGCGCATAGCGGCCCACGCGCGACCGACGCGCGAGTCTTTGAGCCGGTACGCGACCAACGCGCCGATGAGACCAAACGCCATGATCAGGTAGTAGAGGTTGCGTGGGTCTCGCAGGTTCCACGAGTTTGGGGGAGCGGGCGGAACCCTCAGCAAGCCTTGCGCGCCGCCAAGGTACGGGGCCAGCCAGTCGGACAGGACCAGTGTCCGGATGATCTCACCGAAACCGAGCGTGACGATGGCCAGGTAGTCACCCCGGAGCCGCAGAACCGGGGCACCGATCGCCGCTCCGATTATGACGGCGATGACCACCACGACCGGCAGCGCGACCCAGAAGTTCAAGAAACCGTGAGCGGCGAACTGATCGCGGTTGCTGGTCACGAGGAAGGACGCAGTTGACGTGAGCACGCCCGTGGCGTACGCCCCGACCGCGAAGAACGCCACATAGCCGAGGTCGAGCAGCCCGGCGTAGCCGACCACGATATTGAGTCCTAGTCCGAGGAGCACGTACAGCCCAACCGTGCCGAGAACATCGCTGATGAACGTTCCGACGATCCATGGAAGTGCGACGAGGACGCCGATGATCACGCCGGCGGCCACGCGGCTGTACTTGCGCCGCCGATCGTCCGGCATGTGTGCACGGAACTGCACGACGGTGTCGCGCTTGCGCAGCCAGAACCAGCGTCCGACGCCCGCTGCCACCAGCGTGATGATCGTGCCCGTCACGGTGAGGCCGCCTCTCGCAGCGTCGTACAGCCAGTCTGAGGGAATCGACAACCCATCGATCACACCGACGAGCAACGGCTCGGCCAGGCTGATTCCCAGAACCATGCTCAGGCCATACACGATTGCCCCTCGCCACTCGACGGCGAGCGTGCGAAGCGCTCCTGCGGCCGCCCCCAAAGCAGCCCCCACGATCACCAGCAGGATCGGGCCGAGGATCTTCCCTGCTCCGAACTCGAGCACGTTGAGGAGGCCGGGGGTGACCGAGACGAAGACGTTCCGCACCTGGATGCCGGCTGACAGCATGGCTTCGAGAATGACGACGCAGACTGCGATGAACAGCCCGGCGAATGCTCCGGTCACGAGTCCTGCAAGGGCTGGAGGATCGTGGTGCTCCTCGGCCGGCTTCGAGGCGAGGTAGCCCGTCCCTATCAAAGTGACGAGCACGAGCGTGGTCCCCAGGCCGATAACGTTCGAGATGATGAACCGGTCCTCGAATGCCTCGACCATGCCGATGAGTGCCAGGTAGAGGATGACCGCCCCTCCGATCACGCCCGGGCGGAGTTTCCTGCGGATCATGTCATGCCCTCTCGTCCCCTGCGGCACCGAAGAAGCCACCAGGCAGGAAGATCAGTACGAGCACCAGAATCCCAAAGGCGACGACGGGCTGAAGCTGATTCGGTGAGGGGACGGCGGCTCCCGTCAGGAACAGGTTCGGTCCCACCGCCTCGAGGATGCCGAGGACGAGACCGCCCACTGCTGCGCCGCTGATGCTGCCGATTCCGCCGAGGACCGCGGCCGTGAAAGCTTTGAGGCCAGGTAGGAATCCCATGATGAAGATGACTTGGTTGAAGACGAACACGAACAGGATGCCCGCGGCGCCGGCGAGCGCGCCACCAATGGCGAAGGTCGCGACGATCGTGCGGTCGACGTCGATACCCATCAGTGCTGCGATCTCTCGGTCTTCACCGACCGCCCGCATCGAGCGCCCCGTTCGAGTCTTCGCAACTACGAGGTAGAGGACGATCCACAGGACCAGGGCCGAGACGATCACGATGGCCTGCTTCCGCAGGATCTCCGTACCGAAGATGTTCCAGGTTCCTTGCAGTACATCGATCTCGGGGTACGAGCGAACGTTGGCACCGAACAGGCCGCGCATCGTGTACTGAAGGAACAGGGACGCCCCGATGGCCGTGATGAGGGGGACTAGTCGTGGGGCGCCGCGAAGTGGACGGTAGGCGAGACGTTCCAGCACGATCGCTACCACCATCGATACGGTCATCGATATGACGAGGAGTATGGCGATCGAGACCAGCGGATGCGTGTTGAGGAAGCCGCTGCCCGCGAACCCCACGGCGACGAAGTACGCCGCGTAGGTGCCGGAGGTGAAGACTTCGCCATGGGCGAAGTTGATCATGAACAGCACCCCGTACACGAGCGTGTAGCCGATGGCGATCAGCGCGTAGACGCTGCCCCGGGCTACTCCATTGATGACGAGCTGGCGCCAGTTCGCTCCTGTGAACTGGCCGAGGCGGAGGGTGGCAGCGCTGCCCGCAACAACCCCGTAGATGATCGCCAAGCTGAGCGCGACCAGGATGATGCGGCGGACAGGGAGTCGCTCGAAGGGGATCCTTCGAGTGCTGCCGGATGGTGACGGTGCTGCATTCATGAGAAGGGGTGTGGGAGGGGACGGCTGCCCCCTCCCACAGAGTCCGCTAGTTACCCAAAGTCATCTGCTTGCTCCAGACGGGAGCTGTCATCGCGCCGTTCTCGACCTGGACCATGGCGATCGTCGCCGTGGTCTGGCAGTCTCCGTCGGCATTGCAGGTCAAGTTGCCCGTGATGCCTGGGAAGTTCGAGGTGGCGAACAACGCGTCTTTGAGCGCCGTCCTTGGGACGAAGATCGTTCCACTGGAGTCGGTGGCAGGATCGCCCTTGGAGTCGATCGCGACTTCCTTGATCGCTGCGAACAGCATGTTCGTGGCGTCGTAGGCGTGTGCATGGAACACCGCCGCCGGGTCAGCACCGAACTGCGCCCTATACGCAGGCAGGAAGTCGTTCGTGTAGAAGCTCTGGTCTCCACCGAACGCCGTCAAGTCAGGACCCGACAGGTACATCCCATCGGCCGCAGAACCTGCGGCATTCAGGAAGTCCGTCGACGTCATGCCGTCCGAACCGATCAGCGTCGCGTTCTCCAGACCCGCTGTCTGGCGAGCCTGCTGGGTGATCAGCGCACCCTCGGCCGCGAAGATCGGGTAGTACAGCACGTCCGGGGTGGAAGTACCGATCGAGGTCAGCACAGACGTGAAGTCTGTCTCACCGACCTGGATTGCTTCCTGAGCCGTGATCGTGCCACCCAACTGCTGGAATGTGTCGGCGAACACCTGCTGCAGACCATCGGCATACGGACTGCCATCATGGATCGTCGCTGCCGTGCGAGCACCCAACTCGTTGTACGCGAAGTCCGCCACTGCGGCACCCTGCAACTTGTCGTTGTGGGCGGTACGCAGATAGAACGGCTGGTGCTGGCTGGGTGACGTCAACGCCGGCCCCGTGTTCGAAGGCGAAATCAACACGATGCCCTTGTCCGACAGGATCTTGTCGGCGACACCCTGTGCGGCGCTCGAGCAGCTCGTGCCGATCACTCCGACCACATCTGGGTTCGACGCCAGCGCCTGCGCGCCGGTCTGTCCGCCTTCGGCCGAGCATCCGTCGTCCTGATTGTCGAACGAGATGTCATGGCCGTCGATCTGGCCCGACTTCGCGTCGAACGTGCCGTCCAGATAGTCGGCAGCCAACACGACGCCGTTCTGGCTGTCCTGGCCCAACGCGGCGTTGGGACCGGAGATCACCAAGAGTGTTCCGACCGTGATCGGAGTTCCAGCCTTGACTTCGACGCATCCGAACGGATCGCTTGTGCACTTGTCGGGGGTCGCTGTGGATCCACCACCGCAGGCGGCAGCGATCATCGCGAACGCCGCGACCACGAGCAAGAGCTTTCCGGTCCTTGATCTCTTCATTTGCTTCCTCCCTTGCTGCCGACTCGCGGCAGCGAGTTACTGACCCGAGCCAGAGCCCGGGTTGGTCGTGGAGTGTAGGCATGTTCGCGCACTGGATGTCGTGGATCACCCCACGTTGTACCCTGACGCCACAGGAGGACACGTGACCGAAGAGATAGCTCCCCGCGACGCCTACGCACGCGCGACCACCGCAGAGGTTGTCGATGTCACCGCCACAGGAGTGGTGTTGGACCGAACGGTTTTCTACTCGCGTGGTGGCGGCCAGCCCGGAGACACCGGCGTTCTGAGGTGGGACGGTGGAACGGTGGGTGTCACCGATACATATCGCTTGGCGGGCCTGCCCACCCACGTCATCGAGGGGACGCCCCCGCAGATCGGTACCGCCGTCGAAGCAGAGATCGACTGGCAGCGCCGCCATCTCCTGATGCGCACCCACACGGCCCTTCACGTGTTGTCGGCGATCATCTGGCGCGACTTCGACGCCAAAGTGACCGGCGGCAACATGGAACCCGGCGCCGCTCGGATGGATTTCGAGCTGGACTCGATCTCCGTGGAGTTCGGACGCGAAGTCGAGGAGCGTCTCAACGCAGAACTGGCCAAGAACCACCTCATCCGGGTGTTGTTCCTTCCCCGTGGCGAAGCACTCTCGGACCCGGACCTGATCAGGACGAAGGTCAATCTGCTGCCGCCGGCTATCGATCCGATCCGGGTCATCGAGATCGGCGACATCGACAAGCAGGCAGACGGCGGCACACACGTGCGATCGACGGAAGAGGTCGGGACGGTGCACGTGGTGAAGACGGAGTCGAAGGGGAAGGGCAACAAGCGTATGCGGATCGAGCTGTGATCGACTTCCTCCTCGGTCTCTACTTCGCATCGCTGTTCGTGCGGGGATGGCTGCGCGGCTTCGCCCGTGAGCTGATGGATCTCATCGGTCTCGTCGTCGGCATGGCGCTCGCGTTCCGGCTGAGTGGCCCGGTTGGAGCGTTCCTCCAAGACATGTTCGGGACATCCGATGTCGTTTCGCGTCTCGTCGGTGGGCTGATTGTGTTCCTGATCGTCGGGGTGGGTGCGAGCATCGGGGCACACTTCCTTCAGAAGGTCTTCACGCTTCCCGGTATGGCGTTGAGCAACCGGCTGCTCGGTGGACTCCTCTCAACGCTGTGGGCACTGTTCGTCGCGATGCTCGTCCTGTCGCTGTTGATCGTGTTCCCCCTTCCGGAGTCGGTCGCCGGACGCCTCGAGGACTCGAACGTCGTTCACTACCTCACTGATCCCGACACGCCGGCGCAGACCGTGTTCCACGCAGTCGCGGGTGACCGGGTACTCGAGTCGCTCCTGAATCTGAAGGAACTCGTCGGCGGCAATGAGGTGATCCTCGAAGAGGGGCAGTCACTGGAGATCCCCATCGCCCGACCCGATGAACTGACGGAGGATCCAGCAGCGGCCGCTGAGATCTTCGATCTGGTCAACCGCTCACGACTGGAGGAAGGGGCCGATCCGCTCGCATGGTCGCAACCTCTCGCGGACGTCGCACAGGCGTACGCCAGGGAGATGTACGAACGCGGCTCGTTCAGTCACGACTCGCCAACTTCCGGCACGGTGGTCGACAGGGTCGAGGCCGCCGGTATTCCATACCACGTGATCGGCGAGAACCTGGCACTCGCTCCGACCTCGAGGGCTGTCCACGAAGGACTCATGGCCAGTCCGGGCCATCGGGAGAACATCCTCAGGTCCAGCTTCACAAAGGTGGGGATAGGTGTCGTGGATGGTCCGCTCGGGCTGATGGTCGTTGAGGTGTTCCAGGGGTGAACGATCTGGCCGACCGCCTCGTCGATGCCTACCGTCCGTATGTGCTGCAACGCTGTGGTGAGCGCGGATGGGCGCATTCTGCGAGGCTGCTGACTTCGCTCGCCGAGGGGGAGACCTGGTTGCGAGCGTCGCTGACGAGTCTGCTCGACCTTCCCTTCGGTGCCCAGCGTCGTGGTCCGCTCGAGGTGTTTCAGGAGGCGATGCGATTCCCGACGGAGGCACTGGCCGCGGACGGAGTCGCAGAACCGGTACGGGACGAGGGGGTGTCGCGAGCCCTGCCGGGTGACGTGTACGACCTGGCCCCCGCGTCGACCCGCCTCCTCGGTGATGACGTGTGGGCGGCACATATGGCGTGGGGCGTGGAAAAGGCTTCTGCCATCACGCGGCCCGCGGTGCTCGTCGCTACCCGAAGCCTGATCGACTGGTCGAGGATCGAGGAGGCCGCGAGCGCAGCGTCGATGAGGGCGGCCCGGTGGCACGGATCGGCCAGTGGCGCGGCGCTCGTGTGCGTAGATCTCGAACTGGATGATGCCCTGGCCATAGTGGAGGCGGGGGTCGCCGAACGTGTCTCGGTGGTTGCGTATGGCCCGCACCGGTCCGTCGAGGTCCTCAACGCTGCGACGGCGGCCGGCGCTATGCACGTGCTTGCACGTTCCGTGTTCTTCGCTCGGCTCGATCTGCCAGGTTGGGCGGGCTGAACGCTCACTCCCTTCTTGCGTGAGGAAGGCACACACTGTCGACCTGGTCCACGCAAGAACGGGTTAGGTGGTGCCCGCGGCGGCGAGCAATTCGGTTTCCGAGCGGCGGATGGCGTCGGCAAACATGTCGAGGTCGGGGATGGCGTCCCAGTCGGCGTGGAAACCCCATGCGATCTCCCCGTCGTAGCTGAAGAGCGCTATCCCGAGGTTGTGACCGGCCCACAACGGTACTGCCGGGTACTGGACGATGAGGCGAGAATCGAGCAGGTACATGGGGAACTGCGGGCCCGGCACGTTTGTGATCGTCATGTTGAACGGACGGATTCCGGTTGCGAGTCGGGCTGCCTGCTGGAGGAGCGTCATGGGGGCGCCTGAGCTGAGTCGGACGATTGTCGCCGCTCCGAGCGCCTGGTTGGTCTCCTTGAGCTTCTCGGTGTGTTGTCTGATCAGCTCGAACCGTTCGACGGGATCCCGCACGTCGATTGGGAGCTCCAGGAGCCACATCGCTACGTGATTACCGAGTGTTCCACGCCGGTCCTTGGGGCGGACGCTGACGGGGACCATTGCACGGAATTTGACGCCGGTGACGTCGAATGCTCGATCCTCGATGAGGTACCGCCGGACGGCGCCGGCCGCCACTGCGAGTACGGCGTCGTTGACGGTGCCGCCGAGCGCGTTCTTGATTTGCTTGAAGTCGTCCAGCGGCAGGGTGAGCCAGTCGAACCGGCGGTTGGGCCCGAGCGGCTCGTTGATGGGGGTTCGGGAAGCGGCCGAGAGCCATCCCGACGCGAGCGAGTAGGCGACGGCCGATGCTCGGGTTCCGAAGTCTGCGACGAGCGTTCGTCCGTGCTCGATCATCTTGGGCACGGAGATCGCGGCACTCGCGGCCCGGGCGATCCTACGGATCGTCTCATCGGCGATGAGTTGAGCGCCGGTTGGGACGGGTCGAGGCTCGAACGGTGGCGACGGCTCGATCTCGGTGGTCGGTGTGAGGCTGAGGAGCACACCCATCAGGTCGACGCCGGACACTCCGTCGAGCATGCAGTGATGGATCTTGAAGATGAGGCCGAAACAGTCCTTCTCACAGCCTTCGACGATCCACATTTGCCAGAGTGGCTTGCTGCGGTCGAGTTGACTGCCGAGGATCTGCCCGAACAGCTCCTTCAGCTGTGTTTCGGTGCCGGGCTTGGGCAGTGCGATGTGGCGGACGTGGTAGTCGAGGTTGAAGTGCTGGTCGTCGACCCAGATCGGGTTCTTCTCTATGGGGATCCACGCGAGCCTCTGCCGGTAGCGGGGGACGTAGTGGAGGCGGGAGCCGATGAACGTCCTGATCCTGTCGATGTCGATGCCGCCGTCGTCGGATCGGAGTGTCCCGCCTTCGTAGAGAGCGACACCGGCCACGTGCATGTGGGCGGTGGGTGACTCGAGCGCCAGGAACGAAGAGTCGAGAAAGGAAAGACGATCGTATGTGTCCACGGGTGGCTACTCCTGGTCCAAGACTACGACTCCAGATAGGTTCCGATGTCGTTGCGTTCGGCCGTCGTGAGGGCACGGGTTGCAGCGGCGATGTCCTGGCTCGCTATGCCCACCGACTTGAAGAGCGTGACGGGAGCCTCGACATTGCGCACGAGGAGCTCGCCGATGGACGCGTCGGGGGTGCGCTTCGCCTGGATGAGGTCGCCCGCCTCTTCTAGCGCGGCGGCGATATCGTCGACGACGACGAAGGCGCGCCGTACGGTCTCAGGCGGGACCTCGACCATGTCGGGTGTGAATGCTCCAATGGCGTTGATGTGCACGGACGCCGGAACGGCCTCGTCTCGAAACAGCGGCACGTGAGATGGGGTGGCGGTCGAGATGATGTCTGCCTCCCGAACGGCTTGCGATGCCCGTTCGACGGGGATGCCCCCGACCTGTTTGGCGAGGCGAATTGCCCGTTCGACGTTGCGGGACCAGACGAGGATGCGGGTGATTGGGCGTACCGCTCGGACCGCCTCGATCTGGTCGCGGGCCATCGCGCCGGCACCGAGCATCGCCAGGGTGGAGGCGTCTCGGGGCGCGAGGAGGTCGGTCGCGAGGCCTGCTGCTGCGCCGGTCCGGATAGCGGTGAGCGTGGGTCCGTCGACGGCACCAACCGTGTGGCCCGAGTGGTCGAAGATGACGACGATGCCCGCCGGATCCCCCGGGGTGATCGACACGACCTTGATGCCGGTATGGTCACCAACCCGGCCAGCCATGAATAGCGACCGGCCGAGGAGTACTCGCTGCGGTGACTCTCGATCACCTCTGAACGCTTCACGCATTGCGGCGATGGCGTCCTTCATGGGAAGCGCTTTCCGAAGGTCGGCCGCGCTGAGGTAGCGCATCAGGCGAGAACCCCCTGGTAGGCGACGGCCAGTGGCTCGCGGTCGACGCCGAGGAACGAGAGTGGCACGTCGGTGTCGTAGGGCGCCGGAGTGCCGGTGATCGCCTTGGCGACCATCGAGCCGATCATCGGAGCGAGCTTGAATCCGTGACCGCTGAACCCGTTCGCGACCCACCAGCCGTCGAGCGCTGTCGGCCCGAGGACGGGATGGACGTCTCGACGGTTGATCGTGTAGAGGCCCGCGATGCCACCGACGGTGCCCCGATGGGGGAGCGCGGGAATGCGGTGGTGGAGGGCGTGGATCTTGATGTCTTTGAACGCCGCGTCGGCAGACGTTCGGAACGTGTCCGGGTCGGCTGTCTCGCGCTCGTCCTCGGGCAGCACCGACCCGAAGAGGATCTGGCTGCCGTGTGGTCGCAAGTAGATGTCGTGGTCGGCAGTCACGGGAATCGGACCGAAGTCTCCTTCTACCGATCGGAAGACGATCTGGACGCGGGTAGGGGTGAGCGGCCAGCCCGTGTCGACTCCTGCGAGGGCGTCGAGGCGGTTGCACCATGGGCCTGCGGCATTGATGACGAGACGTGTGTCGATCCGTGTGCCATCGGCGATCTCGACGCCGGTCACCTTCCCGTCAGTGTGAACTTTGGTGACGGGGGAGCGAAAGCGCACGTCGGCGCCTTCCCTGCGTGCAGCATCGATCAGGTCCCTGTTGGCGCCGGTCGGATCGGCGTACCCACCGTCATGTTCGAACACGGCCGCCTCTAGGTCGACGCACTCGTGCGCGGTTTCGCCCGTGAGATCGAAGGCTATGTCGCACGTGGAGAGCGACGGGAAGCGCTCGTGGATGCCGGCGGCGTCGAGGACGGATACCCGGACTCCTTGCGAGGCGAGTCTGTCGGCGGCCGTCTGCGCGGTTGCGGTCGTGAAGCCGAGGATCCAGAGAACACCGGTGCGGGTGAATAGGCTTGCCGGGTCGGCAATGCGCACGAAGTCGGACCAGTTGCGGTACGCCTCCTGACCGTCGAGGGCGAGCCTGACGACGTTGGGTTGGGTGTAGAAGGTCCGGATGACGGCCGAAGATGCGCCCGTTGATCCTTCCGAGGGCCCTGTGCCCTTGTCGAGAACGACGACCTTCTCGGAGGTGCGTCGAGCGAGCTGGTAGGCGATCGACGACCCGATGATGCCTGCCCCCACGACGACGATGTCCGCGGTCTCCACTGCTTCCCTCCAACCGGCGTTCTCACTGTATCGGCCGGGCCGATGGTTGTCGCTCGGGAACAGGCATGAGGGAGGGTGGCGCCCGCGGCAGGATTCGAACCTGCGGCCTACTGCTTAGGAGGCAGTTGCTCTATCCCCTGAGCTACGCGGGCGGGGGTGTAGGGAAAAGGGTAGAGAATAGGTGACGGGGGTGTGACATTGGGTGGCGGTGAGTTCGGCAGCAAGGTGTTGCCGATTCGTGGGGTGTGATCGGCGGCTCAAGAAGCGGCCGATGTGGCTGGTTGGTCGGAGGCTTCTAGTGTGCCCGCTGCGCATCGAGCATGCGGTGAGGAGGCAGCGAGATGGACAGCGTGAGAGTGGTGTCGGCCGTAGACCCAGCCGGAGCGGACGTTGCGGGCGGTGTCAGCCGTCGAACGGCCATCGACGAACCCGAGCTGTGGGCCGGGATCTCGACTGTACCGGCCGGGGCGTCGACGGGCTGGCATCATCATGGGACGAACACGACCGTGTTCTACATGCTGTCGGGATCGCTGGTCGTCGAGCATGGAACCACCAACGTCGAGTCCGCGATGGCATCGGCCGGCGACTTCGTCGTCGTTCCCGCAGGTGTCGAGCATCGTGAGATCGTCCCTGGAGACGTCCCTGTCGAGGCGGTTGTCATGCGATATGGCGATGGAGAAGGACCACTGGTCGTCGATGTCGACCGGGGGTGACGGCTAGACCCCCCGCCCTCAGCCCCATCCTGGGTGGTTCTCAGGGTTTTCTCATCTGGACTCGCTAGAAAGGAAAGTCCGAAGACAAGGAGATACGCATGCATCCATACCAAATGGAGAGATTCGGCTACTGGGGAATCGGTGGGGTCCTGTTGTGGGGTCTGTTGATCGCACTCGCAGTTGCCCTGATCGTCTGGCTGGTCGTCTCGCTGACCAGCCGTCGCAAGGAGGCCGCTCCGTCATCGCCGGCTTCGCCGTCGCTGCCGCAGAAGTCGTCGGCACTGGCCATCCTCGAGGAACGCTACGCCAAGGGTGAGATCGACAGGGACGACTACCTCCAGAGAAAGACCGACCTCGAAGGCTGACCGGCTCGTTGTCTGGGCGGGCTGCCCGTCCGTGTGAGGACCGATTCGAGAGGTGTTGGATGGGGTTCGGGCCCGCCGTCCACTAGCTTGTTCGAGATGACAGAGCTGATTCGAACGTCGGACCTCACGCACCGCTACGGTGACGTCGTCGCGCTCGACCGTCTGAACCTCAGCATCCCGGCCGGCACGATCGGTCTTGTGGGAGCCAATGGAGCCGGGAAGACGACGCTGATTCGAGTGCTCATGGGGATGCTCATCCCGTCCACCGGAACGGCGAGTGTCCTCGGCCACGATGTCGCCTCCGGCCTCGTCGAGGTCCGCTCCCGGGTCGGGTACATGCCGGAGGGCGCCTGTCTGCCCGCGGCGCAGACGGCGGCGGACTTTGTGGCTTTCGCCGCCGAACTCGCAGGAATCCCCGTGGGTGACGCCCGGAAACGATCGTCTGAGATCCTCTACCTCGTCGGTCTTCACGAAGAGCGATTCCGCTACCTCGGTGACTTTTCTACCGGCATGCTTCAACGGGTGAAACTCGCCCAGGCGATCGTCCATGATCCCGAGCTCGCCTTCCTCGACGAGCCGGCCTCTGGGCTCGATCCAGAAGGCAGGGAGCAGATGCTGCAGCTCATCGCACGTCTCTCGGACTTCGGTATCAGCGTTGTGTTTTCTTCGCACATCCTCGAGGACATCGAGCGAACGTGCGAGTGGGTGGTGATGCTCGACGGCGGTCGACTCGTTCGCTCCGCTCCGATCGGAAGCATCGGCCACGAGGACGCGCTGACCGTCGAAGTCACCGACGAGCCGGCGGGTCTGGTCGAATGGCTCACCGGCCACGGCGCGACGGTGAAAACCGCAGGACGGGTCCTGCACGTGACAGGCGGCTCGGACCCGTTCATTCTCGTGCGAGATGGTCTTGCCGCAACCGGTGTCGGGCTGCGTCGCATGGGGCAACGAGCCCGGACGCTCGAGGAGGCCTTCATCGAAGATGCCCAGCGGAGGAGCGAGGGGTGAGCGACGCTGTCATCTTCGATCGGGGCTACCGCGGCTACGAAGGACCCCGCAAGGGGCGACGAGGGGCGTTCTGGGCGGTCGTGCGTGAGGGGATCCGCCGGGAACTCGGGTTGCGTCGGAAGGCGAAGAGCAAGGTTCTCCCGTGGCTGCTGATCACCATTTCGTTGATCTCCATGGCGGTTGTCGTCGGGCTGCATTGGGCGGTGCAGCAATTCGGTGTGGAGCGGCTGGTCGCCGAGCAGTTGCCGAGCTACGGGCAGTACTTCGACACCGCATCGACGATCTCGCTGCTGTTCATCGCCCTCGCCGCTCCGCAGCTACTCATCCCGGACCGGCGTGAAGGGGTGCTCTCCATCTACTTCTCTCGGCCCCTCCGGCCCATCGACTACTTGGGTGCCAAGTACACGGCGCTCGGTTTTCTCATCATGGGGTTCTTCCTGGTCCCCGAGTTCGTGCTGCACATCTCGCTCGCTGCGCTCGCTCCCGAAGGCTTCTTCTCCTACCTGGGCGGGAATCTGGACATCCTGTGGAAGATCGTTCTCGTCGCGTTCGTCTTCTTCTTCGGGTACACGTCGGTCGCGTTCGGGATTTCCGCAATCATGAGCAGGGCCGGCATCGCCTCGGCGGTGTTTCTGGGTGTCATGGTCATGCTCAACCCGATCGTGCACGCGGTCGTCCGTTTGGCGACATTCCCGGGAGCGAAGTACGTGTCCCTTCTGGCGTTCCAAGAGCAGCCACGCGTCGTCCGAGACTGGGTATTCGGTATCTCGACCGGTGACTACGCCACTACCTCTGCCGGACTTGAACCCTGGATGTCGCTTGCCGTGATCGGTGTCGTCTTCGTGGTGGTGAGCGCGGCCGTGTGGCAGCGGTACCGGAGGGTGTCGTGAGTGATGTCGTGACCCCCGGCAACCTCACGGTTGAGGCTCGTGACTTGTCTCGATGGTTCGGCCAGAAAGTCGCCGTGTCCGAGGTCACGTGCGGGTTCGGTCCTGGTGTGACCGGTCTGCTGGGTCCGAACGGTGCGGGCAAGACCACCCTGCTTCGTATGCTCACCGGTCTCGTCAGGCCTTCTGCCGGTATCGTCACCATCCTCGGTGTCAACCCGCGTGCCGAGTCCGATGTGTATCGGAAGGTCGCACTCGTGCCGGAAGACGAGCAGGTGCCCGGCTTCCTGACCGCTCAGGAGTTCGTGCAGTTCAACGCCACGCTTCAGCAGCTTGGCGATCCTGCGGGAGCGGCTGCCCGGGCTCTCGATGTCGTCGGCTTGGCCGACGTGGCCGGCAGGGACCTCTCGACGTTCTCAAAGGGCATGCGCCAGCGAGCGAAAGTGGCGAGTGCCCTGGTTCACGATCCGGAGGTCCTCTTCCTCGACGAACCGCTCAACGGAACCGACCCTGTACAGCGGGCCCACCTGATCGGACTCTTCGTGGGGCTCGGTGCGCAAGGCAAGACCGTCATCGTTTCCTCCCACGTCCTCGGCGAGGTGGAACGGATGGCCGACCGGGTTGTCGCGATGGTCGACGGACGTCTCGCCGGAGTGGGGACGATCACGGCGTTGCGCAACGCCATGTCCGACATCCCGCGCAAGTTGAGGATCGAGTGCGATCAGCCGCGCGTCCTCGCCGGTGCGCTCATCGGCAGGGCCTACGTCGGTGGTGTGGACGTCGAAGACAGCGCTCTGAACATCGATGTGCTCGACTCCGATGCGTTCGGTAGGGAACTGGCATCGATCGCCGTAGGCACCGAAGTCCGGCTCGTGTCGGTCGAACCACGGGACGAGTCCCTGGAGAGCACATTCCGGTACCTGGTGGGTGGGCGATGAGATCGTTCGTCGCCATAGCCAGGTACACATTCCGCAAACTCATGAACCGGAAGCGTGTGATCGGATTGATGTTGCTCTCGGCGGTACCTGCTGTGATCGTCGGGCTCGTCGGCCGCCGTGCCGCAGACTCGACCGAGGTGTTCCACGGGATGGCCGTGGGGGTACTCATGGCTGTGGTGCTGCCAGTGATCGGCATCGTGAACGCGTCGGGAGCGCTCGGTGACGAGCGGAGAGACCACACGCTTCCCTACCTCAGCCTCAAGCCCGTCGCGCGTTCCGTGCTCGTTGGCGCCGCCCTCGCCGGCGCGGTAGTGGCGACCCTGCTGATCGGCGCCGTCGGAGTGGGGACTCTGTGGATCGCTGGTGGTCTCGTGAGTGGAGAGTGGACCGTCGGGGCGGGACCCGCGCTCGGCTTGGTAGTGATCGCCTTCGGCTATGGCGCCGTGTTCTTGCCTGTCGGCTTCTTGTTCAAACGGGCGACCTTGATCGGACTGCTGTACGTCTTCTTCTGGGAGGCGATCCTCGCGTCTGCGGTGACCAGCCTCGCTGCGTCATCACTGTGGCGGATCGGCCTCCAGGCGTACGCCGCCACGCTCGACACCCTGCCACGCGACTTCACCGACAGCCTCGGGAACGTCTCGCCGAGCGTGGGTAGCGCGTTCATCAAGGTGGGAGTACTGCTCGTCCTGTCTGTTGCCCTGTCGACCTGGCTCCTGCACGTTCGAGACCACGTGGTGGGCAACGGCGACTGATCGCCCCGTCCCGAACCCTGGGT
>Ga0307444_1000199_pt1 | contig 31288 bp, 28 predicted proteins | sample SalMarSW160340MG_FD_202145 | JGI IMG/M metagenome (GOLD analysis project Ga0307444, IMG submission 202145) | Salt marsh sediment microbial communities from the Plum Island Ecosystem LTER, Massachusetts, United States - SW1603-40 | ecosystem: Environmental > Aquatic > Marine > Intertidal zone >...
GCAGCCTGGACTGCACCGGGGGCAGCCTGACGCCAGATTCCTGCACCTTCAGCGGGAACACGCTCAGCGCCAGCTGGACCCAGCCAACCGGCTTTCCGCTCGGCAGTACGAGCGTGTTCACCTTCGACGTCACGCTCGACGCCTCCGTCAGCCCGGACGAGGTGATCAGGAACACCGCCTACCTGGACTGGACCAGCCTGCCCGGCGATGAGACCTCCCCCCGCTCTACCCACAACACATCGGCCGTCGAGCGCACTGGGACAGGCGGCGTGAACGATTACACGACCAGCGGCTACGGCGAGGTAACCATCACCGGCAGCCCGACCAAGACCATCGTTTCGACCTCTGAAGCCCACACTGCGTTCGTGAGTGGCTCGGAGCGGGTGGTCATCGGCGAGGTGGTCCGCTATCGGCTCGCCTTCCAACTGGCCGAGGGCACGGCGCTCAATTTCCGCCTCGAGGATGACCTCTATCCCGGGCTGCGCTTCATCGACGACGGCACTGCCAGGGCCGCGCTTGTGTCTAATGACGTCGGTATCACCTCCTCGACCCTCTCCGATCCGGCGCTCTTCGTCACAGGCAACGAGATCAGCCTGGCCAGCGTCGTGCCGACCTATGCCCTACCTGATAACGCCGTCTCATCCAGCCCCAGCGATCCTAATGCCGATACCTACAACAGCGGGACGAACGTATACTTCTGGTTCGGGAATCTGGTGAACAGCGATCGCGACCTGGATCAGGAGTTCGCCGTTATCGAGTTCAACGCCGTCGTGGAGAACATCGCCGGCAATCAGGCCTATAACAATTCGACCGGCGCTACCACCTCCATCACGGCCCTCAACAATCGCTTCCGTACCCTTCTTGGCTCGCCAGATATTCCCGGAAGCTATTCCGGCCTAGTAACCGTGCGCATCGCCGAGGCGCTGATCACGAATCTGACCAAAACTGTTAGCGTCACGCCTTCGGACGCCGGCGACACAGTCGAGTACACCATAACTTTCAACAATAGCTCGAGCGTTGCGCGTGCCGCTACGGCCTTCGATATCGTGCTGACCGACACGCTCGACAGCAACCTGGTATTTGTCTCGATCAGCGGCACGCCGAACAGCGGCACCTGCCAGGGCGGCACACCAATTGCCTTCAGCGGGGGTGCTGTTGGGCAGGCCGTCACCGCCACGCTTAGCTGCCTCGACCCGGGCGCTCCGGCCAGCATCACGCTCACTGCGACGGTGGTCAACAACGCACCGATCGGAGCCGATATACCCAATACCACCAACCTTACGTATTCAAGCCTGCCCGGGGCCGGTACGCCATCCAACCCGACCGGATCGAACACCCCCGGGTCGGGTGGATCGGCAACCGGCGAGCGAAACGGTTCGGGCGGCGTAAACGACTACAGCGATACGGCCCAGGCCCCCATCTCGCTCGCCGATCCAATTCTCTCTAAAACCATCGCTTCGACCTCGGTCAGCAGCACGACCAGCTCCCGTCACGACCTGAGCATCGTCGACCTAGTCATCGGCGAGGAGGTCACCTTCGAGATTCGCGTCACTCTTCCTGAGGGCACCGCCAGCCCGCTGCGCCTGCTAGACAGCATGCCTACCGTGCCGCAGGGTGTGCTTGGCGTGCTCAGTGCGCAGGTTGACTCCATCGGGAGCCAGATCAATACCTCGATCGTCCCGACGATAACCATCAGTGACGGGCTCGATGCGGATAGCATCGATGATCAAGTCCTGTTTAACTTCGGGGACGTGACCAATACGCCCAACGGGGTGAGCGATGCAGGCGATGTGATCGTGCTTGAGATCGTTGCCCGGCTGGAGAACGTAAGCAGCAACCAAGATGGCAACCAGCTCACAAATAACGCCGTTCTCACCTACAACACAGACTCTCTTTCCGCGACTGCTGATGTTGAGGTCGTTGAGCCGCTCTTAACGCTCGTCAAGGCGGCAGACGATGATACGCCCAGCCTAGGTGGGGCCGTTACCTACACGATCACGGTCAGCAACCCTGGCAGCGGCTCAAATGCCGTCGCCGAAGACATCGTCATCACCGATGCCGTCCCTGCCGGTCTCACGTACCTCGGTCCTGTGACGCCTCTGCCCGCTGGCTGGTCGCTTGATGACAGCGCCGCCCCGGTGCTCACGTTCAGTGCCGGTCAGCTGGGGCTGGGTAGTTCCGTCGATCTCTCCTACCAGGCGACGCTTGGAATCCCGCCAACGGTGACGGTTGGCGATACTTTTACGAACACAGCCACTGCGACCTGGACCTCGCTCAGTGGCCTGGACGCGAACGAGCGCACCGGCTCGGGAAGCGGACCAAACGATTACACCACCAGCACCAGCGAAACGATCACTGCCTCCGAGGTGGACGTCGCCCTGAGCAAAGATGACGGCATCTTATCCGCCGTGCCGGGACTGCCCGTCTCTTACACGCTATCAATCCAGAACATCGGCAACGTCGACGCCCTGAATGTCGTCATCACCGACACTGTCCCGGCCTATACGACCTTCGCTGGGCCATCCGGTCCAGGTGCGTGGTCGTGCGCAATCGGTGCCCCGGCCGGTACCTCCTGCACGTATAACCTCGGCTCCTTGGCTGCTGGCGCCTCAACGAATTTGACGTTTTCCGTTGTCGTCAGCAGCACGCTGCCGGTGCTGGTCGACCTGACAACGAACAGCGCCATAGTCTCGGCTAGCAACGAACCGGTACTGCTGCAGGGCAACAACAGCGCTTCTCACGACACGCCGCTCGTCGCCGCGCCTGATCTTTCGATCGTAAAGGACGACGGGGTTGATACCGTATCCCCGGGGACCTTGCTCATCTTTACGCTCACCTATGCAAACTACGGTAACCAGGATGCCTCTGGTGTCACGATCACCGACGACGTTCCGCTGAACACCACCTTCCAGGCCGGCTCAAGCAGCGCTGGCTGGAGCTGCGACGACCCGGACGGCGGCGGCCCGCTTGTGCCTGGCGATCCCGGCAGCACCTGCACCTACACCATCGGTGCGCTGGCGGCTGGCGCCGGCGGCAGCGTGCAATTCGCGCTGCATGTTGACGACCCATTTCCAATCGGCACCAGCCTCATCACCAACACCGCCGTGATCGCTGATGACGGCACCAATGGCCCGGATCAAACTCCAGGTGACAACCAGAGCACAGACCGGGACAATGTGGTCACGCTCGGAAACCTCGACATCAACAAAAATCTGGTCGCAACGAGTCAGGCTTTCACCGATCCGGGCGATACGCAGCTCAGCGGAACCCCGCCTGCGGCAATTGGCGAGATTTTGACCTATGAGATCGTGCTCAACATTCCGCCCGGTTCGATTGCCGCCGTCCAATTGGAGGACGTGCTCGATCGCGGCCTGGCATTCGTCGACTGCAGCTCGATCACGGCCAGCTCGGGCAACCTGACGACCACGCTTGCAGGCGGGTTTTCATCGGCCTGCAACCCGGATACCCTGAACCCTCCTACCGGGAATCCGCAGGTTCTGCCTGAACCGTCCTCAAGCACTACAGATGAGGACCAGGGCCGGCGGATTCTCTTCGATCTCGGAAATATCACCAATACGAATTCGTTCGGAGGGGCGGACGAGACGCTGACCATCATATACACTGCCGTGGTCATCGACAATGAGAGCAATCGGCGCGGCTCACGCCTGAATAATGCAGTGCACTGGACGTGGAGCTCGGGCGAGCTGAGCGAGTCGGCGAACGAGGCCGAAATCGTCGAACCGACCTTGACCCTGACCAAGAACGCCGCGCCGCGCATCACCGCTCCGGGTTCGCCAATCACCTTCACCCTCATGGTCGCCCATGCCGCATCCAGCAACAGCGCTGCCTTCGATTTGGTCCTGACCGATACTCTTCCTCCCGAGCTTACCTACATCCCGGCGACATTGGCCTGTACTTCAGGTGCCTGCAGCGAAGCCGGTGGGGTGATCACGGTCAGCTGGGACACCTTCGACCTGGGAGACACCAGCCAGATAACCTTCGATGTGACCCTCGGGCCGGTTCGGCCCGGGCAGCGGGTCCTCAATCAGGCTGCGCTCGAGTGGACCAGTCTGCCGGATGACAACGTGGCTGCGCCGTATGCGCTCTCGCCCTTCAATGCACTGGCTGTCGAAAGACGCTACGATCCGACCACCCCGGTCGACCTGTACCAGGTTCTGGCGGAGGTTTCCGTCGGCGCTCCAGAGCTGCCCGCTACCGGTTTCGCCCCGGGTCAGCGCACAACTCTGCCGCCCATTCCGGGACAACTCCCCTATTCTGATATTGGCGGGATACAGCTAGAAATCCCATCGCTCGGTCTGCGCTCACCTATCATCGGCGTCGCTACGGATGAATCGGGTTGGGATCTGACCTGGCTCTGGGATAACATCGGCTTCCTGCAGGGCACGGCATATCCAACCCACACAGGCAATACCGTTCTCACCGGGCACGTTGTCTTGCCAAGCGGTCTGCCAGGGCCTTTCGCTCGGCTTGGCGAGCTGTTCTGGGGTGATACCGTCATGCTGCACAGCGCGGGCATGACCTACGTTTACGAGGTGCGTGAACGCTGGACAATTCTGCCCAACGATCTAAGTGTCATGAAGCATGAAACGCTGGATTGGGTAACGCTGATCACCTGCCGCAGCTTCGATCCTTCCAGCGGGACCTACTTGCGGCGCACTGTCGTACGCGCTGTCCTGGTCGAGGTCCGGCCGGACGCCGAATAACGCAGGACACACCTCGAATTGGGTTTGTATTGGTAGGGGCGGGGTGGCTCCGCCCCTACGCATTCATTTGCATGAACGTGAATCATCGCGTAGGGGCACGATACATCGTGCCCCTACAATTTATGCTGCATCTCCTCGTATATAGATCAAAGCCAGTCGGGTCAATTCACCAACCTGCCGGCATTCCCGTAGGAAGGCCACAGCGCCGAGCCACTACAATTGACAGGCAAAAACTGTTCCTCGAATCTCGGATGAGATGCATTCTCATGGGGACGGGGTGACCCCGCCCCTACGTATAAAAAAAAGGCGACCGGCCAGTCGCCCCTACCAAAATCCTGCAATCCTGAAGTGCCCCGCCGCAACCATGAAATTGGCTGATATTACAGGCGCTAACAAATATTCCCTACATTGCGTCCCGCAGGTACCCGATCGCCAGCCCGTCCCCGGCCGGGTAGATCAGGCTCACCAAACGGCTGTCCTGCGCCAGGCGCCGGTTGAACTCACGCAGCACGACCGCCCGTTCGCTCTGGTTTGCCTCGTCGATCACATCTCCATGCGAGAAGGCGTTATGCCCAGCGACCAGACCTCCGGGCGCCAGGTTTGCCAGCGCCCAGTCCAGGTATCCCAGGTAGCCTTCCTTCTCCGCATCGATGAAGATCAGATCGAATGGACCCTGTGCTGTAAGTTCAGGAAGCAGCTGATGGGCATCCCCAACCCGTACGCTGACCCGATCTTCCACGCCGGCCAGCTCGAAATGCTCACGCGCCAGCTCCGCCCGTTCCTGCTCACGCTCAAGCGTGATCAGACTTCCACCGGGAGCGAGGCCGCGCGCAATCCAGGTGCCGCTGTACCCACCCAGCGTTCCGATCTCCAGGGCTTTACGAACACCCGCGGCTGCAGTGATAAACTGCAGAAAGCGCCCCTCTTCCGGCTTGACCGTAATCTGTGGCAGGCCGCTCTCGACGATGCGGCTGCGGATCGTTTGCAGGACGTCATCTTCCGCCGCGAATAATTCCCGGCTGTACTTCTCGAGCGACTCGTTGTAGGTTGGCATCCCGGTTCTCCTTCGAAGGACATCCTTTCCAGACTGGAATTATAACTTGCTGGTGTGCACGTCCGATCGGTACAATGCACGGATGGTCGGCACAGCTGGAAAGCTTCTGCGCTGGTTTAAAGAGAACGGGCGTGACCTGCCGTGGCGGCATACTCGCGATCCGTACCTGATCTGGGTCTCGGAGATCATGCTGCAGCAAACGCGTGTAGAGACTGTCATCCCATATTATGAGCGCTGGGTGGACCGTTTTCCAACACTCTCGGAGCTGGCCAAGGCAGATCTAGAGGAAGTGCTGCGTCTCTGGGAAGGCCTGGGCTACTACCGCCGGGCGCACAACCTTCATCGCACGGCAAAGCTGATCCTGCAAGAGCACGGTGGCCATTTCCCAGACCAGGCTGGCGAGCTGGAAAAGCTCCCTGGATTGGGCTCTTACACTGCAGCCGCGCTGGCGGCGCTGGCGTTCGATCAGGCCGAGATCGCCCTGGATGGCAACCTGCGGCGGGCGATCGCTCGCGTGATCGACCTCGAGCTTGATCCACGCAGTGCGGCCGGAGAGAAACGGCTGCGCGAGTGGGCTGATAAGCAGCTGCCTCCCGGACAGGCGGCCGACTTCAACCAGGCGTTGATGGACCTGGGAGCAGCGATTTGCCTTCCGAAAAAGCCGATCTGCACGTCATGCCCGATTGCAGCTCAATGCCTGGCGTATGGCCGCGGCACGATCGGCGAACGCCCGGCGAAGTCCCCTCGCCGACCGATTCCCTCTCTTCAGGCTGCCGCTGGGGTTATGCAGCGCGGGGGGAGGGTGCTCATTGGCCGGCGTCCGGAGGGTAAGCTGCTGGGTGGTTTGTGGGAATTTCCAGGTGGCAAACGCGAGCCGAACGAGAACCTGCGCCAGTGCCTGAAGCGTGAGTTAAAGGAGGAGTTGGACGTCAAGGTCAGAGTTGGGGCTGAGCTTGGATCATTTCACCACAGTTACAGCCACTTCCATGTCTCCGTCCATGCCTTCGAGGCCGAAATCCTGGACGGGGAGCCGCAGGCTTACGACCACAGCGCCCTGGAGTGGGTCGAGATCGGCCGGCTTGCTGATTTCCCGATGGGCAAGGTTGATCGTGCGATCGCAGAACGGTTGGCCGCTTCGGATTACGATGCTTGAGTTGACTGCGCCCGGCTGCGGTGCACCAGATACACCCCCGCCAGCACCGCCACGCCGCCGGCGAGCTGAAGTGGCTGCAGGAGCTCACCCAGAAGCGGGCCGGCCAGCAGTCCGGTTACCACCGGCTGACCCAGCAACGTGGGCGCAACAAGCGTTGCTGGCAGCTTTCCCTGGGCATAGTTGATCGCCAGCCAACCGATGCCCTGGCTGATCACCCCGAGACCGACCAGGCTCAGGTACGTACGGCCCGCATAGCCCAGGAGCGGCTGGCGTAAAATCCCGTTGATCACCAGCAAGACGATTATTGCGGCCAGCGACGAAAACCAGAAATAGGAGAGCGCATCGATGGTACGCCGGCCGCGCTGGGTGATCAGGAAATATCCTCCGTAGAAGAGACCGGCCAGCAGTCCAAAGAATGTCCCCACCCCGAGGGACATCGAGCGTAATGCATCCAGCCCCAGGATCAATGCTGCACCGGCCATCGCCGTCAGCAATCCAATCCAGAATGGCACATCCAGGCGCTCGTGGAAGATGACTAGCGCTCCGATTCCAACCCAGAGTGGGGCTGTATTTGCCAGCAAGGTCGGATTGGTCGCCCCGCTCATGACGACCCCCGTTGACCAGAATGAGAGGTCTACGGCGAAGAAAACCCCGGCCAGCATTGCAATGCGGAGTTCGTTCCAGCCGATTCCGTGCAGATGCTCACGCCGGCTGATGAAGGGGATGGTGAGCACAGCCCAGCCAATTGCCATGCGGTACAGGCTGGCCACTGTGCCGGGTGCTGAGGCCCAGCGGATGAAGATGGCTGAAAAGCCAATCGCTCCAATGCCTAGAGCAAGGGCCAGGTACGCCAGCAGCTGCGAGCGTGATGTGGGTGGATGCGTATCAGGCCTCCGTACTCTAAACGGATTTCGCCAGGCAGCAGACATTCTACCCAGGGCCAGGTCTACGTCCAAGCATAGTCCAGCGATTGAAAAAAGCTTACAATGCGCCTCGATCAATAGACTTGGAGGAGCGTATGCGCTTCGCTCATCGGACGTCAGAACTTCGATCTGAAGGCGCCTATCACGTGCTGGCAAAGGCAACGGCGCTCGAAGCGCAGGGCCAATCAATTGTACATTTCGAAATCGGCCAGCCGGATATCGAAACCTACGGAAATATCCGCCGCGCCGGAATCGAGGCAATTGAGTCTGGCCACACCCGCTACACGCCGCCAGCCGGCATGCAGATGCTGCGCGAGGCGATCGCTGAAGACGCCGGGGAACGGCGCGGTGTCACGTTCGCGTCGGAGCAGGTCGTTGTCTCACCCGGTGCCAAGCCCAACCTCTTCTTTCCCATCCTGGCCCTGGTTGAGCCGGGTGATGAAGTGCTGTACCCCGACCCCGGTTTTCCATCTTACCGGGCGATGATTCTCGTTGCCGGCGGCGTGCCGATCCCCTATTCACTTCTTGAGGAGGACGATTTCGCGCCTGACCTCGACCAACTACGGCACTCCTTCACTAAGCGCACGCGAATGATCATTCTCAATTCACCGGGAAATCCGACGGGAGGCGTTCTCTCTTCAACCGCGCTGGAAGCGATCGGTACCATGGCGCTCGAACACAATTGCTGGGTGATGACGGATGAGATTTACCGTCGCTTGCATTACCTTGAATCGGCTCCACCCAGCATTATCACGCTACCGGGGATGGCTGACCGCACGATCGTCGTTGATGGCTTCTCAAAGACCTACGCCATGACCGGCTGGCGGTTGGGCTACGGCATCATGCCGTCTGAGTTGGCACAGAAGGTGGGCTTGCTGATCACCCACTCGACCGGGTCAACAGCTCACTTCACCCAGTATGCCGGACTCGAGGCGCTGCACGGTCCCCAGGGCGAGATCAATGAGATGCTGCAACGCTACCGCCGGCGGCGCGACCGGGTGGTAAGCGGCCTGAACACCATTCGCGGCGTGAGCTGCCGGATGCCGCAGGGCGCTTTCTATGCTTTCCCGAACGTGCGTGAAACCGGAATCGCGGTAGATCGACTGGCCACGATGATCCTCGAGCAGGCCAGCGTAGCGCTGCTCCCAGGAACCGCCTTTGGCACCCAGGGTGAGGGCAATCTGCGCCTCTCCTACGCAACAAGCCTGGACCAAATCGAGCAGGGGCTGGAACGACTGAGCTCTTTCTTCGCGACGCTCGAAACTGGATAGGCTCGTTCCGGCTAACCGAATCAACCCCCTGCTACGCGACCCCGCGGCTGCATTCCCTGTATTAATGGATAGAAGTCTTGATCCATGAGAGGAGAATCATGTCCGCACGCAGGCCTCGTATACCTCCAGCACTCGTCCTGTTCTTCCTGGCGCCAGCTATTGGTGAGCTTCTATCGGGATCCTCTCCCCCGCTCGAATTCTTTAGAGCCTTTCCGCTGCTCTTGCTGGCTGCCTTGTACGGTGGCGGGGCGCTGCTGGCGCGCGAGCTGGCGCTGCGCTGGGGTAAGCGCTGGCCGACCATCCTGACCCTTGGCCTGGCATACGGCATTCTCGAGGAAGGCTTGATGGTGAAATCATTCTTTGATCCGGCCTGGATGGATCTGGGCTTGCTGGGTGTCTATGGGCGCTGGGCCGGCGTAAATTGGGTCTGGGCCTGGATGCTCACGCTATACCATGCCGTGGTCAGCATCGCACTGCCGATTCTGTTAGTCGAGTTGCTTTATCCCGAACACAGAGATGAACACTGGCTCGGGCGACGTGGGATGACCATCGTCGCGACCTTGCTGGGAGCCGATGTGATCTTCGGCTGCACATTGCTGACAACTTATCGCCCACCCCTTGCGCCCTATGCGGCGGCGTTGCTGACGAGCGTGCTTTTAGTGCTCCTGGCCCGCAGACTTCCAATACGCTGGGCACCCCTGGCTGAAAGCCCACGCTGGGGATCGTTCAGGCTTGGTCTGGCCGGCTTCGTGGGGATTGCTTCGCTCTTCTTCGCGGGCTGGGCGCTGCCCGCACTCAAGTTCCCGGCCGGGCTGACAATTACCTTCATGACCGCGGCGGCGTTTGGCACCTGGCGCGTGATACGTTGGGCGAGCGGGGAAGGCGCCTGGGATGACCGTGGCCGCCTGGCTCTGGCGGCTGGCGGGCTGAGCTTTTTCATCCTGCTGGCCTTTCTCGCCGAGGGCGACACCTCCCGAGTCGATAACCCGGCCGGCATGAGCCTGGTTGGATTGGCGGCCGGCGCCGGGCTGCTCCTGATTTACCTGTGGGTACGCCGTCGGACGGAACTGAAGACCACTCCCGATTGATCAATCCACCAATTTGCGCTCTCCTGGCTGCCGATTTCGATTTGACAAGAACAGGACAGATGAGGTATCTATCATGAAAGCTATTCCACGTTCGTCGTGGTTCGGCCATCCATTCTTGAATCGAAACTGGAGGAACGTTGTCGCCCAAGTCACCCTGGACGTTCGTCACGAACCATGGAGCGGTGCTGTCGATTCTAAGCCATGAGGGGATAATCACCGCGGACGAAATCGCCGCACGCCTGAGGATCACGGTTCGCACGGTGCGCCGCATCATCAGTGAACTGGAGACAGAGGGTTATCTTGAGATCGAGAAGATTGGGCGCCGCAACAGCTACCAGGTCAATCGCCATCGCCCTTTGCGGCGTGAGGATCAGCGTGAGGTGGCGATCGAAGATCTGCTTGAAATCCTCAAGCACGCCGAGCACTGAACCGATCCTCACCTGAGCCGACTTCGATGGCGGCCAGGCCTGATAGTGCCGGTTTGGGGCAGCCGGTCACTCCCACCGCTTTCTTTCCTGAATCGAGATATCTAGCGCTTAGCGCTGCCCGGTAATCGAAGCACCTTCAACAGCTCGCCGACCGTAGCACCGTATTGGTCGGACCGACGCAGGGAGAGATCAAAATTAATCCGATAGATGTTCCTTCGTCCCACCCGTTGACGCTCAATATAGCCATCGGTTTCGAGGTCCGTCAGGATACGGCGCACACTGCGTTCCGTAATGCCCAGGGCAGCCGCGAGCGCGCGTGCCGTCAGGTCTCCCTCCCGGTCGAGTAATACCAGCACTGCACCGTGGTTGCTGATAAATCCTCAAGTTGGCCGGCCGTGCATGGATGCCCTCCTCATCTCCATGATGCCGTTCTTGCATCAGGAGACATTCAGGGTTGAAAGCCTGCCGGGCTAGAGCCCGGCAGGCCTCCGGTGTCCCTTCAATAAGGATTAGCGGTAAATCGATGGCACCAGCCAGATCGCCGAATCCTGGTCGAAGACATCCTTGGCGCGGACGGCCAGGATGAATTTGACCTCTTTCCCGGCCAGCGGGCTGAGATCGAGATCGATCTTGGTGAACTTGCCGTCGTACGACTCATCCCAACGGCCGAGCGTCTTCACCTCACCCTCACCGATTTGATATTCCAATTTGAACTGCAGGTCGCATTCGGGAGAATCGTTGTTGCAGGACACTACCGCCCGGAAGCGGTCGCCGGTTTTCACCTTGAAGGACGGGTATGTGCCAGAGATGCGGCCGCCATTCACCCCCTCCGGAATGACCCAGATTGCGGGTTCGTTCTCCTGCCGCCCCTCTTCCAGGACCGGATTGTTCTGCTGCTGAACGAAGCCATCGACTGAGTAATCGGCCGTGGGACATGTCAGCTCGGCGCTCGTGCTGACCCAGGCTGCATCGCACAGGTGATCGACGAAGCTGTAGGCAATGGTCTTCGGCCTCACCACCTTGATCGAGACCCAGAAAGGTTCATCCGCCCCGGGTCCCATTCCGAAAATCAATCCCGAAGCATTCCGTAACCCCCAATAGTCGGTGTACTTGCCGATGAGTGTCGGTGCTCGGATCTCGATTGCGACGTCGACTGTCGCTCCCGGTTTAACATTCTTCCCTAACGGTACAACCTTTGCGGCGTAGAACCTGTCTCCGCTGATGAATACTAGGTCGTAACCGGTCGTCCAGGTGCAGGTACCGATATTCTTCAGCCGCCACGTCTTGATAGCCTTCTCGTCCGGTGAGAGATTCGTTTCATCTGGTATCGAAACGTCCTTGACAAACTCGACCCAGTCGCACGGGATCGGGGGCGCGGTCGGGGTGGGTGTGCTGGTCGGGGTAGGGGTCATTGTCACAGTCGGCGAAGCGGTTGGAGTAAAGGTCGGCGTTGGGGGTAGCGGCAGGAACTGGTAGTCCCAGCCGAAGTTGATATCACCCACCTGCTCAGAGGCCAAAATTGTCACCGTGCTCATGGCCGGAGCACCTACTGCCGGGTAAGTCCAACTCCCCGGGAGCAGCAGCGGTGCATTTCGGGCATCGCCGGGGTCGATAGAAACACAGTACGTGCCGGGGTTCAATTTCTCGAACACAAAGCGTCCATCCCCAGCCGTCGTCTGCTCGGCCAGGCCGCTGGCCGGGCAAGCGCCTCCCCCGAGACGAACAAAGACACCGCCGATGCCGGGCTCACCGGGTTCAAGAATGCCGTTGGCGATGAAACCCGACTCGCCTCCCGGAACACAACCGTCCGGCGTACCTATTGGAGTTGGCTGGCCCGGCAAGCCCGAAGCGCACAGGTCATGCCAAACCAAACCCGAAATGCTTCCACCAGCTTGATCCGGCGGGAGTATGGCCGGCGTGGGCGAGACCTGGGATCCACTTGAAGCGCTGCCTCCCATTAAATCGAGCCCAACGATGGCTACGACCAAGGCGCCCGTCGCTAATACAGCCAGCGCCGCCAATCCGAGAAAGATATAGACCCAGCGAGTGCTGTTCACAGCCTTCCCTCCTGAGCTCGCAAGCTCCATGGAGCAAGACGAGCTCAAATTATTGGTGATTTTTATTACATGATATTAATAGCATGTATATTATAAAACGGATTTCGGGTTTGGCAATTCCCTCTGGTCCCTGGTAAGACGCAAATCAGCCCGGGCTTGTTCCCGGGCTGATGAGTTTGGAAGAGGATCGCTTCGAAATGTGATTGCTTAGCTTCTGGCTCCCTTTTTCGATCGCGTTGGTCGATGCCCGTTGCCATTCGAACCAGGTTTGAGCGACGCGACCTCCTGAAGCAGGCGTTCGGGCGCTGGGACGATCTGGTCGGTAGAAGCCGGGAGTTGTCCGGTCGGAGCATCGCTCCGGGCATGCAGCTCATCGAAGCCTTCGGGCTTTATCGCCCGTGCTGTGCCCTCAAGCAGGCCGGAGATGCCGGTCTGTCCGCCTTGAGATTTTCGCGCCTGGCAAGCCGGGCAGCTGGAAGCATCGTGGGCCTGGTATGTTGTCGGCTCTTCGTAGCTGGCGATGTACCCTTCATAGTTCCGCAGCACGACCCGGTGATCAGACTCGCTCAGCAGGTAGTTCGGCATGAGCGGGATCTTCCCACCGCCGCCTGGAGCGTCGACCACATACGTCGGCACCGCGTAGCCCGAAGTATGGCCACGCAGCCCCTCGATGATCTCAATTCCCTTCGCAACCGGTGTACGGAAGTGCCCCGCTCCGGCCACCAGGTCACATTGATAGAGATAGTATGGGCGCACCCGTATTCGCACTAAATCCTGCACCAGCTTGCGCTGAATCTCGACGCAGTCGTTCACCCCGGCCAGGAGCACAGATTGGTTCCCAAGTGGGATACCGGCCCTTGTCAGGCGGTCGGTTGCCTGGGCCAGTTCGGCTGTAATTTCATTCGAGTGGTTGACGTGGATGTTCATCCAGAGCGGATGATAGCGCGCCAGCATCTCCGTTAGCTGCTCGTCGACCCGCATCGGAAGGAAAACCGGCACCCGGCTTCCAATCCTGATGATCTCGATGTGCTCGATCTCGCGCAGCTGGCGCAGCAGGTCCTCAAGCAGGGCTGGCGGTAGGGTGAGTGGGTCCCCGCCCGAGAGCAGGACATCGCGTACCTGGGGCGTACGTCGCAGGTAGTCGAGCTGCTGTTCGTAATCGATACGCGAGAATTGCTGGTGCGGATCTCCAACGATGCGCGAACGGGTGCAGTAGCGGCAGTAGGACGCGCACTGCGTCGTGACAAGCATCAGCACCCGGTCCGGGTAACGGTGCACCAGACCTGGCACCGGTGAGTGCTCATCCTCGGCCAGCGAGTCAACCAGCATGCCGTCAAACGGCGCCAGTTCGGCGTCGGTCGGGATCACCTGGCGCCGAATCGGGTCGGCCGGATCATCAGGATCGATGAGCGAGATGAAATACGGCGTGATGTCCACCCGGAAAAGGTGGGTAGCAGAAAGCGCCCGCCGTTCGCTCTCGCTGAGCGGGATCACCTGTTCGATTTCATCGACGCTGTTCAAACGATGGCTCAACTGCCAGCGCCAGCTGGACCACTGTTCATCCGGAACTGATTCAAACTGCGGTGCACGGCGCGACGGGAATCCTTTGCGCATCGTGCGCTCCCCTTTGGCTTTTATCATCTTACTCACCATCTACTGATTTCTGCGCAGCGCGGTGCGCAGGACAGGTGCTGTTTCCATCTGGGTTACGTCCCTGACGCGTTCACGCAGCGCGATCAGAGGACGGGCTTCCTGGATACGCGAGGCTTGTTTGAATGGAAGCTGGAAGCGTTCCGCACCCAGGTAGAGAATCTCGCTGATCAGGACGTCATAGTTCATCCCTTCGGTCGCGGCCATGATGCAAAGGTCGCTTACCTTCGGGTTGAGACCCGGCAGCGTATTGATCTCGAGCAGATAGGGTTCGCCCTTCGCATCGAGCCGCAGGTCGACGCGCGATACGTCCAGCGCTCCGACCGCCTCGGCTGCACGAAGGGTCAGATCGATCAGCTTACGTGCCAGCGAGCGTGAGATGTTGGCCGGGCACAGGTATTCCGGCGCACCCAGCTCACCGATATCCAGCGATTTCGCGGCGTTGCTGTAGATCCCGGGGCTGACGCTCTTACTGCTGTCAAGCTCAAGGATTGGAAAGACGTGGTAGCCCTGAGAATTGTACAGCCAGGGGCGGCGGCGGTTGCGGGGTGAGCCGGCGTTGCCGATGAAACCGACCGTGAACTCACGCCCGTGGAGGTACTCTTCAGCCAGTACAGGCTGGTGGTAGGTTTTAAGCAGCCAGTTCACACGCTGGCGCAGCTGGCGTTCGTTGTGAATAATCGCCGAGCTGTCGATGCCCATGCCGGTCCCTTCACGCGCCGGTTTTACAAATAACGGGTAGCGGAAGTCATTTCGAACGGGCTCTTTGCCGCTGCGGAACTCCTGGAAGGCGGGCGTAGGCAGGCCGTGGCTGGCCCAGATTCTTTTCGTCTGGGTTTTGTCCAACGAGATTGCATTCGTCAATACGCGTGAGGCGGTATAGGGGATTCCAAGCAATTCACATAGAGCTGGGGCTTGCGCCTCACGTGAATCGCCCTGAATGCCTTCGGCGATGTTGAAACAGATGTGCGGGCGCAGGTTCGTGAGGCTCTCCGCCAGCGAGTGATCACCGATGCAGACATGCACCCAGTGACCGTCGAGTTCGAGCGCATTGGCGATCGCTTCGACCGTCTCTTTGCGATCGAACTCAGCGCCGGCGTCGGGAGGTTCTTCGAGTTCGTGTTCAAATTCGTCTTTCAGGTTCACAAGCACCGCCACACGCCAGGGCGCATGACGGTGCCCGGCTGCAGGAGGTTTACGATGTGATACTGTGTTCTCAAAGTAATGCATGATCTTGGTCTCCTCTTTCTGGAGCTTTCACCCCAGGATTTTTCCTTGCTACTGCCGCACCCGGGTGGCATCGAGTGGATGGCTCCCGGGTTCCTCTCCCCAGCGCTGGTTTGGAAGTGGTTCTACGAATGCCCAATCCAGCTCAACTGGCGAGGTGCTGATAACAACCAGCTGCGCACCACAACGCGCACAGCAAAGTCGTTGATCCATGACGGCCGAAGCGCCGACGGGAATATCCGCGTCGCATTCGGGACAGGTTCCGATCACCATAGATAATCTCCTTCTGGCGTAGGCTATTCAAGACACCCACGGGCACAGATCAAACCAGTGTGTAGGGTAATCCCAGCTGAATCATTTCTCGTGCAGGTAGTGTGGCAAGGATGTATAAAACAAGCCTGCGGACGACTAAATGTGTGCCATCCGGGTTTTGGGGACGTAAGTCCTGTATTTTAACAGGATCAGGTGTCGTCTGAGTTGAAACGATAGCCGACGCCGGAGAGTGTTTCGAGGAAGATTGGTTTTTCTGGATCGGGTTCAATCTTATGCCGCAGCCGGCTGACAAGCCCACGCACCAGGTCACGGTTGCCCTCCCCGCTGTAGCCCCAAACGCGTTCAACGATCACTTCGCTTGGCAACACCTGACCGCGATTCGTCATCAGCACATAAAGCAGCCGGAACTCAAGTTGTGTCAACCGCTGCGATGGTTTGCCCTGCACCTCGACCTGGCGGCTGGAAGGATCAAGCGAGATGAGACCAAGATCCAGGCTGGGCAGTACGAAACCCGGAACTGCATTCGAGCGCCGCAAGATTACCGAGCACTGAGCCGCGACCACCAGCGGAGAGGCCGGCCGGTTGATAACCACATCGGCACCCATATTTAGAACCTTGCAGGTATCAGCTTCTGACATGGGTTCGGCCATCAACACCAGCGGCACCTGGGTGATCGCCCGCACCTCGCCGATAACCTGCACCGGATCGGCATCTGCCGCGAGCGCCACCAGCATCACATCAGCTGCGTGGTCCGTCCAATTTGAAAGGACCCTGCGGTACTCAGCGCTGGCCGCGACCGCCAGCCCTGCCTTGCGCAGAGTGTAAACAAGCAAATCTCGTTCATCCGGGTCGGGCGAAATGACAATCGCCTGCATTGCACAAAACTCCCTGGCTGCGTCCGGTTGTCAAGCAATACGTCCAGCCTGGTTCGTCACGAAGGCTCAGGAGTAAATTGTACACCGATCACATTTTTCGGTGTGGAGACTTCGAGCCCTTCCGGGGCTAATTACCAGCCTCGACGCTCGCCAACTGTAGCTTATGATTCGAGGTCCTGCGACCTGCCTCACGCCGCAATCCCGAATCCGGCCTGCCCCGCAGGTACGGCTTCCCCTGGCGGGTATTTCCAGACCATAATAACCGGGCGGGGTGCAGCCGGACGAAAAACGTCCGTTATTTAGCACCTGGCGAAAGGGGAAAACGAATGCCCGCGATTCTTGAAACAAGGGACCTGCAGAAGCAATTTGAATCGGGCGAGCTTTCGGTCGAAGCTCTGCGGGGAATTAGACTGCAAGTTCAAGCAGGCGAGTTCCTTGCCATCATGGGCCCCTCTGGCTCGGGCAAATCGACTCTGCTCCACCTATTGGGGGCTCTCGATGTGGCCAGTGAGGGTGAAGTGCTGCTGCACGGAGATCCCCTTACACAGCTCAATGATGACGAGCGGGCTCGAATCCGGCGGCGGCAGATCGGCTTTATCTTCCAATCCTTCAATCTACTACCAACGCTGACTGCATCCGAGAACGTGGCCCTGCCCCTGCTACTTGATGGTCAAAACCCCAAGGTCGCGCTCGAGCGTGCGCACACTGCGCTTGCCCTGGTGGATCTTTCCGCGCGCGCCGGCCATCGTCCCGATCAGCTCTCAGGTGGCGAACAGCAGCGGGTGGCCATCGCCCGCGCCCTTGCCAGCAAGCCGCAAATTGTCCTGGCCGACGAACCGACCGGCAATCTCGATCGTGCGGCCGGGGAGCGTTTGCTTCAAATCCTGCGCCGCGCCTGCGACGAAGACCGGCAGACGATCGTTATGGTGACCCATGACCCCTATGCAGCTTCGTGCGCTGACCGGGTTGTCTTCCTGATTGACGGCAAACTGAGCGGCGAGCTGAGTGGCCCCCAACTATCCCTGGCTGCTATTTCCGAAACCTTAGCCGGGATCGAGGGAGGCTAAAGCCGGAATGCCCGCGATCCTGCTCCTTGTCCGGCGCCAGATTCGATCGACGCCAGCCCGCTACCTGTTCTCGGCGCTGGCTCTCGCCAGCGGTGTGATGATGCTGGTCGCCTCCGATATGCTCAGCCGGTCGATCACTTCTGAAATCGCACGCACGACCGAGATGGAGGCCGTGACTGCCTTCATGGGCGAACAGATGAATACTGGTCTGACAGCGATCGGGCTGGTCATTAACGTCGCAGCAGGCTTTCTGATCTTGAACAGCACGCTGATGTCGGTGCATCAACGCGCCCCGGAGCTCAGCCGCCTGCGTGCGCTGGGAATGGAGCGCAGGCAGCTCCTCGCCCTGCTTGGGCTGGAAACGGCGGCCACCGGGCTGGTGGGGATTGGGCTCGGTATTCTGGGCGGATTTGGCCTCACGCTGGGCTTGATCCAGTTGATCGAGGCGACCAGTTCAATGTTCAACGAATTCGGCCGGCTCTTCGCTTCCAGCGCAGCCATTCTCCGGGCAGCAGCCATCGGATTGAGTGTCACCGTGATTGCCACCTGGCTCCCGCTCCGGCGCGCCTTAGCCCAACCATCGATCGCGGAATATCGCAAAGCAGAAGAATCTATCACCCCCGGCACAGACCACCGAAAACTGGTGTACGCAGCCTGCGCGCTGTTCCTTCTGGCTGCAGCCCTTATATTTCTTCGGCCGGCAGTTACGTTGGCAGCCCCATGGACAGATCGGGCGGTCATTCTAAGCATCGCCTTCTTTTTGCTGTGTATGCTCTATGCCTCTCCGGCCGTCGTTGGCTTGTCCGCACGCATCTTGCGCCGCCCCTTCTCTGCCTGGTTAGGGATAGGAGGGCAGCTGGCAGCTGAGAACCTGGCACGCTCGCGCGGCCGAGTGACCCGAACGGTAGTAACGCTGGCAATCGGCGTGACCATGATCGTCGGGGTAAGCGGATTTCTCGTATTCTGGTTCGACGAATTATTCTTCCGGAAAAGCACCCAGAGCCTGATCGACCGGCCGGGTATCGGCGTCTTTCCGATCAACGTCCAGGGTGGACTGCAGGCATACCGGGAACTGGGGAGCTTCACCATCCCGCACGAAGCACGCCAGGCAATCGCGGCGAGCGTGGATGGCCGGGCGACGCTGGTCGACACCTATTTCGTCATCATCCCCGAGCTATCGTTCCTCGGCCAGCGCTACTTCTCATTCGTGCTTGATCCGCAGGCTTTGCGGGCTTCCGGCGAACTGTACTTCTCATTTTCCTCCGGCGATTGGGATTCGGCCATGCCCATTCTAAGCGGGGGCTGTGGACTGCTGTTGACGCCGGCTGTAGCCGGCAGGAACGGCGTCGGGCTCTATGATACGCTAAAGCTCGACACGCCTGCGGGCCCGCTGGCTTGCACTGTGGCCGGCATCGGACCGACCTTCGTCGGCGCTTCGATCATCAGCCTGCCGGCGCATGCTGCGCTTGGCCTCGGTGCACCGGTCTCGGTGGCGATCTTCCCCGACGATCCCGATGAGCTGAAGGCCATCACAGAGCAGGTGCAGGCCGCGTTAACACCTTATTCCGGCCTGTGGACGGTTGACTTGAATTTTGTGACCGAGACGCAGCGTGAGGGGATGAAATCGGCCCGTGTCTTGATGAACGGCATGCTGACCCTGGCGATCTTCTCCGCCTCACTCGGCGCAGTGAACACGCTTCAGATAAGCCTGAATGAACGCGCGCGCGAGTTCGCGCTGCTGCGCGCCATCGGCGCCACCCGAGCTCAGATTCGATCGATGGTCGCAACGGAGGCGGCGTGCTATGGTCTGCTGGGGGGAATCCTGGGCCTGATCACGGGCGGTGGACTGGTAGCGTTATACGTGGCAATCTCCGGGGGTAGCGTCTTCGGATTTAAGGATTTCCCTTTGGGCGAAGCCCTCTGGAATACCTTACGACCTTCGCTTACGACCGGGTTGCTGGCGCTCGCCCTCGCGCCGGGCATCACCACCCTCGCTTCGCTCCCCATGCTTAACGCGTATATCGGGCGTGATGGCTTTAATCCCTCCCGGCTCACACCGGAGTGAGGGTGTAAACACAACACAACTCGAGAGGTACAATTTAACCGACAAGGTTTGCATCGCCCGGAGATGGAATGCCCCAGATTCACATCGCGCCGGATTCAGAGCATCTAGCGCAAGAAGCCGCTTCTTTCATCCATCATCGCATCCACGAAAAGCTTGAAAAGGTGCCGCAGTTCTCACTTGTTCTCGCAGGCGGGAATACGCCTGTCCAAACGTACCAGCGGCTGGCATCCATGCCCACCCAGCTTGATTGGTCGAGAGTCCATTTCTTCTGGGGTGATGAGCGCTGTGTGCCACACGATCATCCCGACAGCAACTACCGCATGGCGCTTGAGATGCTGCTCTCCCACCTTCCGGTACCTCTTGAGAATATCCACTCGATGAGCTGTAATCCCTCACCGGAAGAGGGCGCACGTTCTTACGAAGATGTGCTGCGCCGGTTCTTCCCCGCTGCAGATGTTCCCCAGTTTGACTTGATCCTGCTCGGACTTGGCGGAGACGGACATACCGCCTCGCTTTTTCCAGACACCCGGGCGCTGGATGAACATGAACGCTGGGTTGCCGCCAACTGGGTGGAGAAACTGGATACCTGGCGGCTAACTCTGACGCTTCCAGCACTCAACGCAGCGGCTGCGGTCGCCTTCCTGGTGCAGGGAAGCGGAAAAGCCTCCATCGTGCAGGCTGCCCTAGCTGGCCCACCCGCTCGCTTGCCAGCCCAGCACGTGAGCCCCGAACATGGAGACGTCCACTGGTTTCTTGACCGCGCCGCTGCCGCTGAACTTCCCCCAGGTTCAGCAGTCACACCGGTTCTTCCCGAATAATTTATTCGCGAGCGGAACGACTCCACGCGACAGCTCGCGCAATTCCTGCCTCGGTCCAGCTTTGAAACTCCGGGGCGAACTGCCGCTGGGCGGCCTGCAGATAGGGCGAGATACGCACCCGGAGAAAAGCTCGTGCCCCACCGGAAGCGAGTTCGTCCAGCGCACGCTGATAGCCGGACAAGATTTGCTCTCCCGCCAGATCCGATCCGGTGCGGCCCAGTGCCCTGAGTGCCCCCTTGCCTTTACCGAGCCAGGCCTGTGAGGATTGGGCCATATAGCCGGCTAACTGCGGCAGCGGGATCCTGCTCTCGATCGAAGCCTGCAGCATGCGGGACCAGAGCCGATCGAGGCGGGGCAGCAGGTTGACTGATCCTTCGAAAACGTTCAGGTAGGCTGCCCTTAATTCCGCCGACATTAATTCCAGATCGCTGCGTGAGAGGGGCGGCGTATCGATCGTGGTGGCGGTCGCTCGCGAAGCCCGCTGCATTGCGTCGAGCAGATCGACCACGCCGTCAATCGTAAACTCGGGGTCGATGACTCCCTCATGTTTCAGCTGTTCTTCCAGTCGACGCAGGAAGTGTTTCCCCCCGGCGGCTGCATCGCCGGCGATTGCGAACACCCACAGGGGGGAAAACTGAACCGCCATCAAACCCAGGCTCTCAAGCGCCGTTCCGGCCAGCTTGCGGGCTTGATAGTCGTGCGGCAGTGGTGGCAGAGAGACATCAGGAACCAGGGCCGTTATACCGGCCACACGCTCGACCACAAAACGCAGCCCATCGCCAATCAAGATCCGGTAGACTGTCGTGCCCTTAATGACCTGAGGGACCAACGTATCGAGCACAAGCAGCGCTATCCCGCCCCCCACGCTCGCCAGCGCGCGCAGGGTCCGCTCAGGGAGGGAGAGAAAGTACGCGAAGTATTTTGTGCTCATGGTTCTTCTAACGTTCTCCGATTCTAGTGCACGATAAGGCTCTCGATCCAGCCCAATCATCGTCCGGCCTCTGGAACTGGACCGGGATTCCTGCCGCTCCCCTCGACCGGAGAAGATAAAACCCTAGAAGGTTAGAGCCACCTCAGATATTTTCGGATTCCATCGAACGACGGATCCCGAGCTCTTGTATTCCTGCTTTGATCGGACCACCCCATTCCCTAATACACGACGTAACTGAAGGTATATGGGACTGCAGGGGGATGGAAATCCATTAAGGAAATTGTTAGGATTTTGTAAGGTGGCAGTCAAACGCCTCCTTTTGTACCTGAACAACCGATAACCCGCTGCGACGAAAAGGCAAACCCACCGAAAGGTGGCGACGCAAAGCAACAGGGTCTAAAGCTGGGATGACCAGCCAGGACAGCCTGCTACCGAATCGTCTGGGAAATGATTTAACCGGCGACCGTGTAGCCTGCTGCTGTCCTGCAGCAACACGGTCGTTTTTGTTTTCACATGGCGGAGGGCCAGGTACAGGAAAACGGCCGGGCGGCAGGCGGAGGTGTCGAATCCGACGGAGTTTGCAGCCTCTGGAGTGGGGTGAGTTTTCAGGCTAGAATCACGGAAATGGCAATCGCCTTCGAAGAGCACACAGGGGCAGGGCCTTGTGGAATTCGAAAGCTTGATGATCACCCACACCGGCGTCGCCTCCGTCTGCCGCGGAATTGCGGAGTGGACAAATCGCACACTGAGGAAGGTCTCACGGAAAACGTTGATCCAATACCATGAACATAATCCCGACCGCCTAATGGCGGCCGGTGTTATGTTATCCGTCTGGACTACAGCTTGAGGATGGTGCGGGCTACGCTGAAGTAGATAAAAAGTCCGGTCGCATCGACGAGTGTGCTCATCACCGGCCCCGATACTACCGTTGGGTCGACCCGCAGCCGGGCCGCCAGCAGCGGCAGCACGGCCCCCAGCCCATTCGCCCACAACACGATCACCCCGATCGCCAGCGCGACTGTCAGCGCCAGCCCCGGCGATGACCCCCAGAGCAGCGCCCTGCCGTAGGCCATCACACCCATCCCGAAGCCCAGCATCAGCCCGATCCGCAGCTCATGCCACCAGGTGCGCAGTGCATCGCTGAGCGCGATATCTCCAACTGCGAGCGCGCGAATCAGCGTGCTCGTCGTCTGCGAGCCAGCGTTGCCGCCCGTCCCGATCAGCAGCGGGACGAAGAACGCCAGCGCCACAGTCGAGGCCAGTTCATCTTGAAAATGGCGCAGCACCGTTCCGGTCAGGCTCTCGGTCAGGAAGAGCAGCATCAGCCACCCGATCCGCTTGCGGGTGACGGCGAAGATCCCGGTGCGCAGGTAGGGTTGATCGAGCGGCTGCGCGCCGCCCAGGCGTTGGATGTCCTCCGTCGCCTCGTCCTCGAGCACATCGATCACATCATCGAACGTAATTACCCCCAGCAGAATATTTTCGCGGTCCACCACCGGAAGATAAAGCAGATCGTAGCGGGTCATCAGCCGGGCGACCTCCTCCTGGTCCGCACCAGTGCCAACCGAAATCACGTCTGGATTCATGATTTCAGCAATTTGCGCTCTGGGCTCGGCCACGATCAGCTGCCGCAGGCTGACTTCGCCCACCAGGTGGCCGTGCATGTCGACCACGAAGAGGTAATAAAGCGTATCATCCTCGGGTTTCCAGGCATGAACCGCCTGCAGCGCTTCAGCAGCCGTCATCCGTCGGCGCAGTGCGAGAAACTGGGAGGTCATCAACCCTCCGGCGGTATCCTGCGGGTGCAGCAGCAGCGGGTGGATCTCCTCCGGGTCCTCCAGGCGTGTGAGCAGGTCCTGCGCGTAGCCTGGTTCGACCACGCCAAGCAGGTCGGCAATCTCGTCTGGCTCCATTGCTTCAATGATGCGCATTGCGGTGGCTTCGGGTAGTGCCCGCACCAGGCCAGCCGCCTCCTGGTCTTCGAGCTCTTCCAGCAGGTCTGCCGACTGTTCCGGCCTCATCTGCGGCAGGAGCGCTACCTTGTCATCCTCGGGCAGCGATTCGAAGATTTCCGCCTGGTCCGGTGCGCGCAAGGATTCCAGGGTTTGGACAGCCTGGTTCAGGTCATTCTTTTCGAGCATGGCGCGCAAATCAGCCAGCACGCGGTCTACGTTGAAGGCATCCATGCTGCACCTCCAGGATTAGATATTCCCGGAGGCGATCGTTGAAATGGCTTCCGGGGGATTAGGTATCAGTGCCGGAGGTCGAGGCGCTTGGCGCTCCACCAGGATCTCCGTCGGGGCGATCGGATTTCAATCGGACCTTCTTTCGGACTTGTAATAGCCGCGATGCTACGCCCGGGGGGGCAAATCTGTCAAGGTCACAGCGTGAAGGTCGACGGGGGGCTATTTCGAGCCAGAACCCGCCTCTGAAAGCACTTGCTGGTAAACCGCCAGCATGCGGTCGGTGGCCGAGCTGATCGAGTAGCGTGCAGCGACAGTTTTCGCCTGGTGGGCCAACCTTTCAAGTTCATCTGGCCGGGAGAGTACCTCCAGGATGCCCCGGGCCAGGTCAGCAGATTCTGCCCGGGTGAGCAGCCCACCACCGCTTATCAGGTCGACCGCACCGGGGGCTTCAACCGCCACGACCGGTGTCCCGGCAGCCATCGATTCGAGCAGCACCAGGCCCTGGGTTTCAGTCGTAGAGCTGAAGACGAACAGGTCGGCAGCACGGTAGTAAGCCGGAATCTGTTCATGGGGTACGGCGTCGACAAAGTTGATCGCTTCTCCCAGGCCTAATTGGCGGGCGAGAGCTTGAGCCTCCTCCTCATAGGGACCTTTGCCAACCAGCATCAAGCGCGTCTTTGGCCGCCGCGCGTGCACCACACGAAACGCTTCCAGCAGCAGATCCAGGCCCTTCTCCTTCGCAATTCGGCCGACGTAGAGCAGCAGCTCTGCGTCCCGCAGCCCATAGCGCTCCCGCACCTCGCCCACCGCTGCAACCCGAAATCGTTCCAGGTCGACCGGGGTCGGGATGACGGTCACCTTTCCGCCTAGGTCGAAGGTCGTTTCCAGCATCTCCCGGATGCTCTCGGTAGGGGAGATGATGTGGGCGCACTGCTTGAGGTAGCGCCGTACCCGTTCCTCGGTGAGACGCCCGGCGATTTTCGCAGCGAATGGGCTGTAGGACTGCGCGTACAGCTCATACTGGGTGTGAAACGTGAAGACCAACGGAAGCTGCATCTCGCGGGCGAAGGTTGCCGCCAGGTCACCCATCCAGACCGGATGCTGGCTGTGAATCAGGGCTGGTTGAATGCCGTGCAGCGTGAGCTCGATCAAGTTCTTCAGCGGCAGCACGATCGAAACGTTGAGCTGGTCGCTCAGGTCAAGCGCTGGCAGGCGGAAGACATAAGGCTCGCCGTCCTGGTAATCCTCATACTCAGGGGCAAAGATGTGCGCTTGATGGCCGGCTGCGTGCAATCCCTGGCGGAAGAGGGCGATCGAGGTGACGACGCCGCTGATTGCGGGCTTGTAGGCGTTGGTGAAGATTGCGATGCGCACTCGATACCCCGCTTCGCTCGGCTCTGCTCTGTATTGTACAGGTGAACACAAGGGAAGAGGGGCGACCTGGCGGCCGCCCCTGCCTTTGAGAAAGGACTTTGTCGAATCCGGTCAGAGCATGCGTGTTCAGGGGTTGACGCGGCCGGGTCCGAGCAGCGGACAGAGCAGGAAGGTATCCCCCGAGTCCATCATGTCGTTGCCATTCACATCGATCCACCAACGCCCGCCCAAGTAGCCGGGATCACCGAGGCCGAATTCGGTATTCCCGTTCTCCAGCTTCTGGAAGGGGCCTCTCATCGGCAATTCCGAAGCGGAGACGAACGTGTCGTAGTACAGCCCCTGGCTGGTGACATACACGATCCCGATTGCGCCTGCGCGCCCACCTTTAGCAAACGCCGGCACGGCAGCCACCATCGCGAGAACCAGCACTAACGCCAACACTGAGATCTTCTTAGACATTTTGACCCTCCTTGGGTTCCGGTTTCGGGCATTCGAGCGGAAGGTCATCGACGGATCCGGCCGGGAGCGACTTGCGCTTGCCCGACATCGATGCCCTTCTGTTTGACTCCAGAACGCTCGATTGAATCAAGAATAAGAGGGGGAACTTACCTATCCCTTGCCCGGGCCTTAAGCGTTTCTTACACGCCCGTGGCCTCTGGAGGCGGGATTCTCGTGCCTTTGCTTAATGAAAGCGTGCTGTAAGGGGGGGACTAGCCTCGGCGCCTCAGGATGAGCACATTTCCGGCCACGACGAGCAGCGCGCCGATCGCTCCGACTAGATCCCAGTGCAGTCCCTCGAAGAGCGTGGAGAGGATCAAGGCGATCACCGGGAAGAGCACGGTTGCATACCCGGCTCGTCCCGGACCGATTCGTCCGAGCAAGGTCAGGTAGCTCCCAAAGGCGACTACCGAGCCGAAAATCGCCAGGTAGAGCAGCGAGACAACATATTCGGGTGTGAGTTCGAAGCGCAGGGGCGCACCGCGCAGCAGGACTAGCAGTGCCATGAAGAGCGCGCCGTAGGCCATGCCGATCGCATTGACCTGGATCACCGGCAGCCCGTGGCGCTGGTTGCGAGCGGAGGTGATGTTGCCGAGCGAGGCCGACAGTGCCCCGGCGACGGCCAGCAGCAGCCCCAACGCACGTTCATTGTCGAGCGAGAAGCCGCTTAATTCGGGCCAGAAAATCAGCACCAATCCCAGCACACCAACGGCCGCGCCAACCAGGACGTGCGGCTGGATCGAGTCACCCAGCAGGACAGCGCCGAAGAAAACATTCAGGAACACGACCATCGAGAAGATAATCGCCACCATCCCGCTCGTCAGATATTGCTCGGCCAGGTAAATCAGGATGTAGTTCGTGGAAAACAGCAGTAGACCCTGCAGGGCGATAAAGAGGTGCTCGCGGGCGCTGAAGCGCAGCGACAGTTTTCGCCACCGGCTGTACAGCACCAATACCAATGCCGCCAGGCTGAAACGGTAGGCGATGGAGAGCGCCGGATCGACCGTACCCAACTGGAAGGTGATCGCCAGCCAGGTGGAGCCCCAGATGACAACCGTGATCAGGTACAGCAGCGTGTTGGACAAGGGATGAGTCCTCCCAAGGCATTTCAAACAGTTTATCATGGTAGGCGAACCTGACCGGAGAGCGGCACGACTGCCCGAACAGATCAAACAGGGATTTGCTCTTCTTCAGATCCGGGGCTTGGTAAACAAGCCCGATAGGACCAACGAGAACCCGAACATGATAGAACCACGTTCCAAGACTGCAATCGGCCTTACCCTGAGCGGGGGAGGGGCCCGCGGCCTGGCGCACATCGGCGTGCTGAAAGTGCTGGAAGAGGAAGGCATTCCCATCGCCTGCCTCTCCGGCGCCAGCATGGGCGGGATCGTGGCGGCTGCCTATGCCGCCGGCTGGAAGCCCAAGGCGCTGGCTGAGGAATCATGCCGCATGGCCAGCCTGCGCCAATTGGCAAGGCTGATTGATATCCGCCCACCCCGTCGCGGCTTGCTGGCCGGCGGGCACGTGCGCGAATTTCTCGCTCAATTCACTCCCCCGGAGCTGTCTTTCTCGGATTTACGCCTGCCGCTGGCGCTGAAAGCGACCGACCTGCAATCAGGGTCGGAGGTGGATCTGACGGAAGGATCGGTGTTGAAGGCCGTGATGGCGACCAGCGCCTTCCCGGGTGTCTTTCCGGCTGTCGAGTGGCAGGGGCACTACCTGGTTGACGGCGGTGTGTTGAATAACCTGCCGGTAGACCTGGCGTATGGACTTGGTGCCCGGTTGACGATCGCCGTCGATGTAGCTACCGCCTTCGACGACCCCCCTCGCAGCAGCGGCACCGGCCCGCTGGAACACCTACCTCCGCTCGCCCACGACGTGTACCAGACTGTGATGTTGATGGCTCACGCCATGACGAAAATCCGGCTCGAGGAACGCCCCCCGGACGTGCTCATTCACCCCCGCATCCCGGCCGACGTCGGCATCTTTACCGGCTTCCTGCGCGCCGAGGAAATTATCGCGATTGGGGAGCAAGCTGCCCGGCATGCGCTGCCTGAAATTCGTGCCGCACTTGATCGCGTGCTATAGTGAGCCCTCACTGTGAGCCGGCATCGCTAGACAAGCGCTCGCGTCGGAGGAAACGAAAGTGGATCAGATTCTCACACAAATAACAGAGACCATCATCGCCGGTGACCCGGAGCAATCCGCCGTTCTGGCCGAAAAGGCACTCGATCTTGGTTTAAATCCCCTGGCTTGCATTAATCAGGGGCTTACGCCGGGGATGAACCGGGTCGGAGAGCTGTATTCGAGCGGTGAATACTTTCTGCCCGACTTGATTGCTGCTGGAGAGGCGATGAAAAGGGCGCTTGGCATTCTCGAACCGGCTCTGGTGGGAGACGAGCAGCGAGAGGTGCTCGGCCATATCGTCATTGGCACCGTCGAGGGGGATATGCACGAAATTGGAAAGACGCTCGTCGCCACCATGCTGTCCGCAAATGGATTCCGCGTGACCGATATTGGGGTAGATTGCAATTCCCAGAAATTCATCGACGCTGTCGAAGAGACAGGCGCAACGCTAATCGGCGCTTCGGCGCTACTGACAACCACGATGACCAAACAACGCGAGCTGATTGAAGCGCTAGGAGAAGCTGGCCTCCGCACTCGCGTAAAGGTGCTCATTGGTGGAGCCCCCGTCACTTCGGAATGGGCCGAACAAATCGGCGCGGACGCATACGCCGAGGATGCCCTTAGTGCTGTCGTGCGGGCAAAGCAGGCCGCACTCGATTTCGCCGGCTGAAGCTCTCTCAAGCCCTCGTCAGCGCTGCATCATGCTTTTCAATGGTTTATGATTGACCAGAGACTCATCGATCGGATTTCTGGGTGACCTCCAAGCGAGAATTGATCATTCTACTCATGGCAGCCCTCTCGGCGTGCACAAGCGTGGGTTCGAACCCTGCGACCTCCACACAAGCTCCGGGCCAGATCGAATTCACGATTTCCATCGGGGAGGATGCTCAAGGTGGTTTTACGATTGCACTCGGTGTGCTTAACCATAGCTCGCTGACGCTGCCCGCCGATAGGTACCAGGATTCCTGGACGCTGACCACAAGCGATGGCGAACCGCGCGCCTCCGGCGAAGGGCTGCTGCCGAAGGTTGAACCAACGGGCGGAGAACCTCAAAACATCATCCTCTGGGAAGGTCCACTGGAACCTGGAAATTATGTCCTGCAGTGGGGCGTCTCTGAACTGGGGTCCTCGGCGGCCCACTTTGAAATCATCACCAGCGGAAACCGACCTCAGCTTGGAACGTTCTCGCTGGACTGAAATGCGAGCGAGCCACTTCGAAGCGGCGCGAACATCCCCCTCCGTCCACTCGAAACCGTTAGGCACAACCCCGCAGCCGGAGCGAACTTCCGATACCACGTGGGCTGCTGGTCGCAATCGCCGCCGCAGCGATGACCGGGCTGATGATCCCGAAAGCAACCAGCGGGACGGAAACCAGATGGTAGGCGAAAACCCAGCCCAGGTTCTCGAGAATGATGCGCCGTGTGCACCGGCTGTGTGAGATGAGCCAAGGCACAAGCGTCAGGTCGTTCTGTGTCAGGATCAAATCCGAAGTCTCCCCAGCGACGTCGGTACCGCTTGAAACGGTGATGCTCAGGTCGGCTGCCGCCAGCGCCGGAGGGTCATTGATGCCATCACCAACCATGGCGACATGGTCGCCACCATCCTTCCAGCGCTGAATACGTACCGCCTTTTGCTCGGGTGGACAGTTACCCTCAATAGATTCCAGCCTGAGTTCGAATGCGACCGCGGCCGTGGTCTTGGGATTTCGCCGGAGAGTATGACCGGTTCGATTTCAAGTGAGCGCAGACCATCGAGCATCTCGCAGACTGTCGGCTTCAGCCAATGAAAAGCGCCAGCGTAGCCAGGATCCAGACAAAGATATGGAGCTTCTGCAGATTTGCGCCGGAGGTGCCTCCTGAGGCATAGCTCGGATACAGCAGCTCGAAGTAGATCAGCATAACCTGCATGCCGAAGGCTAATGCCACAATCAACTACAGGAGCAGGTTGTCTCTGACCCGACCATAATCTTGGATTGTTTTTCCATCGGCCCATTTATTGTTCCATCACAGGGGCATCGCATGCACCAGCAGGAGTCTTAAACATATAGCTGGGCTGCTTCTATTTAGACCCATTCCTTAAAGCCCAAGCCGATTAATCTACCCAAGAAATAGCTCTTCAGTTTACGCCCCTGCCTTGCGCACCCACCCTGGTCCTGCAGGGTGCGGAGGAATGCACTTCATACCATATATCAGCGTACTGGATAGAGCCTGGTGGATCCCTTACGCCGCGCTTATTGCCTGATAAGGAAGCAGTCGGGTGGACCAGCTGCCACCCTCCTCGCCTCTTAAAATTTGACGTGCCTTTTCGCTCAGGTCTGACCGCGTAGGTTTTCCGTCATCCGATCAGCCGATCAAGCGCGCCAACAGGAAGGCCGCGCCGGCCGCCAGGCTCCCCACCAGACCCGTCTGCAGGCCCGACCGCAGCGCATGCACACCCATGATGCGGCCTTTAACATAGCCAAAGACGAGCAGCGCAAGCAGCGTGACGCCGACGGATATCGGCAGCGCCCGGCCGACCTGCTGAAGGAGGATATAGGGCGTCAGCGGGATAAAACCCCCAGCGATATAAGATAAAGCGATTGTCAGTGCACTTTGAACCGCCCGGCGCGGCTCGGGCTTGTCAAGCCCGAGTTCAAACTGCATCATGAACTCCACCCACTTCTCGGGTTTGTCCTCGAACGCATCCAGCACTGCTTTGGTCGATTCGTCCGACAGGCCGTAGCGCCTCAGAATATCCGCTACCTCGTCCCGTTCGGCCTGCTTTTTATTCTTAACCTCACTCTGCTCGCGCTCCCGTTCGACGTTGTAATGCTCCATGTCTGTGCGCGCCGCCAGGTAACCACCCAGCCCCATCGCGATCGACCCAGCCGCGATTTCGGCCAGTCCCCCGGTGACGACGATCGTCGTCGAGGCGCCGACGCCGGAAAGTCCTGCAGCTAGAGCGAAAGGGACAGTCAGTCCGTCCGACATGCCGATAACGATGTCGCGCACGGCCTCTGAGGCCGTAAAATGCGGCTCTTGATGCCTGCTGCTCTCCATGCAAATATCCTCCAGTATTCGCTCTCAAAGCAACTTGCTGGAAAAGCTTTCGGGCTCGGATGCTTACCTACAGAACGGGACGAACTCCGTGGCTCTGATCAATCCCCACCGCCGCTCACAGCATCCTGGTCGGCCCCTTCGTTCATCCAGCGACCACGCAGTTCATCAAGCAGCACCATCAGGATCACCGCCAGCGGTATCGAATACAGCAGGCCAATCAGCCCACCGGTCTTGGTGCCAATCAACATCGCCATCAGCACCAGCGCCGGGTGCAATTGCAGCGCCCGGCCGAAGATCGCAGGTGCGATCAGATGCCCTTCGAGCTCAATTAAGGCTGCAAATATCAGCACCACCCACAGCGCCAGCACCGGTTTTACCGCCAGGGCACTGAGCACGCCGAGCAGGATAGCCACCAGACCACCGACAAAGGGAATGATGCTTAAAAAGCCCCCGACGAGCCC
>Ga0307444_1000201_pt1 | contig 31200 bp, 31 predicted proteins | sample SalMarSW160340MG_FD_202145 | JGI IMG/M metagenome (GOLD analysis project Ga0307444, IMG submission 202145) | Salt marsh sediment microbial communities from the Plum Island Ecosystem LTER, Massachusetts, United States - SW1603-40 | ecosystem: Environmental > Aquatic > Marine > Intertidal zone >...
TTATTCTCTCGTTGAGGAGTACAAGGCAAAGGGATTGTACCCCTATTTCCGTGCAATTGAAACGGGAACGGATACGGAGGTGTACATAAAGGGGAAGAGAATGGTTATGCTCGGATCCAACTCATACATGGGGCTGACCTTCAACGATAAAACCATACAGAGTGTTGTTCAAAACGTTCAGAAGCACGGTACCGGTTGCGCGGGATCGAGGTTTCTCAACGGCACGCTGGATATACATGAAAAGCTCGAGGAACAGCTCGCATTATTCATGAAAAGGGACCGTGCTCTTCTTTTTTCAACCGGGTATATGACGAACCTGGGCATTATTTCGACAATCACCGGAAAGAACGATATCATATTCCTGGACAAGATTGATCATGCGAGTATCATCGACGGCTGCCGGCTCAGTTTTGCGAAGGTCGTCAAGTATAAGCATAACGATATGACAGACTTGAAGAGGGTGCTCGAGAGCTCGGATAAAAAAAGCGGGAAGCTTATCGTGGTCGACGGGGTTTTCAGCATGGAGGGAGATCTCGCGGATCTTCCCGCCATCGTCGATCTTGCAAAGAAGTATAATGCGCGGGTGATGGTGGATGAGGCCCATGCGATCGGTGTGCTTGGAGACGGGGGCAGGGGCGCCACGGAGCATTTCGGGGTCGAGGATGAGGTGGATATTCAGATGGCAACATTCAGTAAATCATTTGCGACCATCGGTGGTTTTGCCGCATCGGCGGACAGGGTCATCAATTACATCAAGCATCATTCACGCCCGCTCATCTTCAGCGCGAGCCCTCCACCGGCGGTTATCGGTGCCGTGAATGCGGCGCTCGAGATAATCGTGAACGAACCTGAAAGGCGCAGGCGGCTTTTTAAAATAGCCGAGAGAATGCGAAATGCATTCAGGGATATGGGCTACGACGTCGGCCCGACGGTTACACCGATTGTTCCGCTTATTATCGGGGACATGGATACCTGTCTCATGCTCTGGAGAGAGGTGAGTGATAACGGACTTTTTGTCAATCCCGTTGTTCCGCCCGCAGTGCCGACCGGTCGCTCTCTCATACGGACTAGTTATATCGCCACACATACCGACGAACAGCTCGATTTTGCTCTCGATGTGTTTAAAAAGGCGGGAAAGAAGCTCGGGATTATTTAGTATCTGCGCAGAAAACCCTCAATTCCCGGCGTGTTTCTGCATTGTCTTGAGCATAAAAAAAACCAGGATGCAGATGCAGGCGGCACCGCAGGAGATCGTAAAGGGAACCCTGAACGTGCCTGTTATATCTCTGAGCGATCCCGCGAGCGGTGTGCTTAGCGCCTGACCCCCACCGTGCACCAGCGTTGAAAAGCCGAAAACAACCGACATGCTCTCTTTTGGCACAAGATCACTCATAATGGAAATTATTATTGTCAAAACACCCATAAACGAAAAGCCGAAGAGAAACGTCGAGATGTAGAAGAGAAATTTTTTTCTGCTGATGGTAATAACGAGGATGGACAGGAAAAGGCCGATCAGAGACAGCACTCCCATATCGATTTTATTGTACCGGTCCGACAGCATTCCCCAGATAATTCCGGCATATATCATGTTTATACCGAAAAGAGACCACATTGTTCCGGTTGACCGTATTGTAAAGCCGAGCTCATCAACCGTATATGCACCGAAAAAGGTCACGTATACGATATATGAGAAGCCGACAAAAAAGTAGGCAACAAGGAGGAGCCGAAGCCGGCGGTGCTCGATGAGAAGGGGAATGAGCCTGCCCTCCCTCACAGTTTGTGCCGTCCATTCATCGGTTCTAAGTTGCTTTCTGAAGAAAAAAAGCGAGAGCATGAACACCGCACCATTAATCAGGGCCAGTGTATACCAGCTCGTACGATACCCCTGGATCGGTCGGTACATCAGCAGGAACGGGATGAGGTACCCGTTTGCAAGAATTCCGGCCCCTGCACCACCCATAACAAACCCAAATACGGCGGCTCTGCCTCCGGTCTCTCTGTTGAGAATGTGTATGAGCGGGACATAGGCCCCTGCTGCCGAAGCACCCAGAACAAAAGATGCGGCTAACAGAACCGTGAACTGCCGGGCATATCCGAGAATAAAGAGCGACAGAGATGTGAGAAAAATGGATATGCAAACACTGCGGTGCGCGCCGATATGGTTTGAGAGCCATCCGCTGACATGAGAATTCACCAGGTATCCGGCTACGATGCCGGTACCGAGCATACTCATGGCGGTATGGGTAAGCGAGAGATATTCCATCATTTCCGGATAGATCAGGGTGTACGCAAAGCGGCCAAATGCCATTGTGGTGAATTGAATGAAAAAGCCGATTACAATGAGACTCGAATTCTCAGGCATTGTGCTGTACCAGTACTCCTTATGGTTTTATCCATTAATATTATGTTCTAGCGAAGCGATATCTTTTCCTTTTGTACTAGAATTTACATAGGGCAATGGCCTTCTACTTTTCCATTGCATTTTAAGCATTGTGAAATAAAGGTAAAAACCATTAGGCAAGTGTTCTTTCGACCGTCAGAATGGGCTCGCCTGTGTAGTTGCAACGAAAAAATATTTATCAACGAGCCCGATCGGTTTGACCTTTTACGATTGAAAGTTTACTTGCCTATCATGAAGTGGGAACAGGGTCAAACTGCTAAAATCTGTAATGCGTGTAGAGATTATTGCGATTTAACCACGCTATATATATCAAGCCATGACGAAAATGATTCGCAGTTGTACGAAGGGACATTTTTCACCCAGGCATCGATCTCAATTCTCGAATGCACCCGCCCCCTGTTTATACCGGGACACGTACTTCCAACTTTTTCCCATTCCCTCTGTGAAATGAGATTTCGTTTCCAGAAGGGGTAGGATCGGCACTGGTACGGACGTGCGGGATAAACGGTGCACAGTCCATCCCAGAATACGCAGTCATACGGAGGTTTTTCAGTAAGAGACATTCTGGGCTCTTCGAATACATGCACACTGCGTGTGTATTTTCGAGCAAATGACCCTTTGTCCATTTTCAGGAACTTTGCTATACTGTCAATATCATTTTCGGAAAGGTACACGAAGCCGGGATATCCTGTGCAGCATTTACCGCATCGTGTGCATTCAAACTGAAGCCCCCTGTGGTAAAAGGGTGCATCTTTTTTAACGTGTTTCATTTTTCCTCGATGATTTCTACGGATTCAGTAATGGAAAATACTATAAAAGTTCGGAAAATAGAAAGAAAAAAAACGAAAAGCGATTGTCTCAGTTTTTTAAAGGAGGCGCGTGTCAATGACGCCTATCTGTTCGAGGGTATAGCCCAGGGCCATGCGCGGTTTCACAATTACTGTTTTATCCAGGATGGACGTATTGTCGGAATTGTCCATTCGAAGAGCGGTTCTTCCGTTCATCTTTTCTTCTCCGGGAGCATGGCTGTTTCCTCCCGGGAAAAGGCAGTGAAGTTTATAGAAGACAGGTTTCCAGGTCTGAAGATGCTGTTCGGGGATGCGCTCAGTGTCCGCACCTTTGAGAAGTTTTCAGGGGAAAAGTCGGTATCTGTGAAAAATTTTATCACTATGGAGATATGCCGACCCTGGCTCTGCCCCCGCCAGCTGTACCGGGGCATGACGCCGCCGCCGGATATGGCGTCCCAGCTTCTCCCGCTTCAGATCCAGTACGAAATCGAGGAAGTCGGCGCCTGTGCTTCGGATATAAACAGAGGCAGAGTTCTCACCGTTCTGAAGAAAAAGATGATGCGTAAAGAGGTATCCGCGGTGCTCGAGGGACCGGTGCCGGTCGCCATGGCCGGTGTAAATGCGCGGTATGAGAATATATGTCAGATAGGTTCGGTGTACGTCGTCCCTTCCCGACGGGGAAGGGGATACGGGAGCTCGGTGGTTTCATATCACCTTGTTCAGCTCTTTAAACGGTATGAACGGGTACTGCTTTTTGTTAACACCGCGAACAAGTCCGCCTACAGCCTGTACAGGAGGCTCGGATTCAGAGACACCGGTATGCTCATGCAGGCGTATTTCTGATGATTATTCATTGATTCCAAGTTCCTTGAGCTTGTTCAGGCGGTCCTCAGCTTCCTTGATATTCCGCATAGCGAGCTTGTTGTACGGATCTATTGCGAGTATCTTTTTCCATTCCGCGATTGCTTCCTCGTACTTCTTCTGCACGAACAGGTCGATACCCTTGTAGTAGAGATCGAGTATTGCTTGGTTGTAACTCGTAACATTCCTCATCTGGGCTTTCGTCCTGGCGATGTATTCCTGAACCTTGAGATAGTTCTGATCGCTTCCGGCAACTGTTTCGAATGCGCTGAGTGCTTCTTTGTAACTGCCGTCGGAAAACAGCTGGAGGCCGCGTGCGTAGTTTTCGGATTTGAAGGCTTCATTAGCGGTGACCTGTTCTTTCATGGACGATTCTTTCAGCCTAAACTGCTGCTCCATTGTGCCTATCTGTGTCTGGTAGGTATTTCTCTGCTGTATGAGCTGCGCCTCGAGAGCGGCCCGCTGCCTGTCGTACTTATTCGTCAGATCCTGCAGGGCCCGCTGTTTTTCAGCTTCGGACTGTGCGGACAGATCTGCGATGATTTTCTGTCGTGCCTCTGCGTCATTAGCCTTGAGTTTTGCAACGTCCTCCTTGTAGCGTTTATCCATCTCAGCCGTCAGGTTTTCCTTCTCCTGATCATACTGCTGGGAAAGTTTACTGAGGTCCTGTTCGTATTTTGCAGTTGCCGTTTTGATACCCTGGTTTATTTCATCCCTGATTTTCTGCGCCTCGAGTCGCTTTTTCTCATCCATGCTCTTCCCGAACCTGTAGCTCAGGCCTAGCCGCATGAAAAGCTCTGCAGCACCCTGCCAGGTGGGGTCTTCAAAGCCTACCGCATAGTCTATTCCGAATCCCCATCGCCTGACGGTCATACCTGCGGTAAGGCCAAGCGGGAGGTTCTGAAAAGCGGTGTCAAAGCTGAAATTTTTGTAGCCGGCCCGAAGCATGAATTCGTCGTTAAATGAAAGCTCGCTTCCGATACTGAGGTCATACAGCAGGGTATGGCTGCCCGGATTATAGTTATCGGTAAATGCCCGCCCATCGAGGGCAAACGAGAGCCGGGTGGTCTTTTTTTTACCCAGTTTAAAATTGGTTGCTGTTCCCAGCTTGTATATGCGCGTGTTCTGTTCGAATTCATCGGCAATTTTTATTCCTGTTCCGTATACGTCCTGCACAACTGCACCGAGACTGAGCCAGGGCATCTTGGGCGGTTTGTAGTATGTGCCGATATCGAAGCTTGCGCCTGTGCCCTTATAATCGGTGATGCGAAGCTGTTCGATTTTGGCTGTTGCACCGAGCCCCAACCCCCATTTGAAGTTGTACCCGTATGAAAGAAGCATCTGATAGTGAAGATAATCGGTGCTCGCATTGGTAATTGGTGATGCAAATTCGTCATAGGATTCTATTCCGTTTGTGTATGTGCCTATTCCCCCGAGGCTGAGAGTCCCGAATCTGGTCGTCGGATTTGAATAAAAGGCGGAAAAATAATAGGAGTCTGCTATGAGGCGCGTTCCGAACAGGGATATTTCCTTGTATTGGTTGAATGCCATTGCGCCCGGATTCCAGTACGCAAGAGTTGCGTCGTTTTCCATGGCAGTAAATGCACCGCCCATACCAAGCGCCCGCAGGCCCGCACCGTACGAAAACACATTCTCGACCCCGCCCACTTCAGTCTGAGCCGCTGCGAAGACCGGCAGATACAGGGATATCGCGAGGGCGCATACTATTAATAATTTTCTCATTATGCTATCAAATATACCACATAAACGAATAAAATCATCCCTTTTTACTGCTCAATTATCGTCCCAATCACCGAGAAGAATGATTTCTCTCTGCAGGTGGATACCGGTCTTTTTGAGCACCTCATCTTCAATATGTCGGATGAGCGCATACACGTCCACAGCCTGCGCGCTTCCCCTGTTTACGATAAAGTTGGCATGTTTCGCATATACCTCGGCATCTCCGATCCTTTTCCCCTTCAGGCCGAGCTCGTCGATTATGGCACCTGCGGGCCTTCCGACACGGTAATCGTTCTTGAATATGCAGCCGGCATTGGGGAATGTGTACTGTCCCGCATCCATTCTATTCTTCCTGTTTTTCTCAATACTCTTCTGTATCACCGATTTGCTTCCCTTCAAAAGAGTGAACCGTACGCTCGATACGAACAGCTTCCTGTCCTGGAATATCGATTTTTTATAGGAGAAATTAATCTCATCTTTTTTTAATGTGCGTTCCCGAATTTCATTGTGTCCCACTTCCAGGCACTGAACCTCATGCACGATGCGTGAAAACTCACCCGTATACGCACGCGCGTTCATGAACAGGGCGCCGCCGACGGTGCCGGGCAGACCGGCTGCAAACTCGAGCCCGGTAAGCGAATACCTGAGGCTTTCATCCACAACTGTGTCGACAGGTACGCCGCATTCTGCGTGCATTCCTCTGGCGCTGACGGTTATCCTGCTCAGCTTTCCTGTATTAATGATGAGTCCGGCATACCCGGTATCATGGACAAGAACATTTGCCCCTCCTCCCATAACGAAGAAGGGTATATGTTTCATAAGCGCCCATTCGAGCGCCTGTCTGAACTGTGTAATCGTGCCGGGTACGACAAAGTATTGCGCGGGTCCGCCGATTTTGAATGTGGTGAAGGGTGCAAGAGGCACCGAACGTTGAATTATACTTTCGATGATATTCATCCAATATGCCTGTATAATAACTATCCGACGATATCGAACACGACTTTCGCAATCTCAAAGTACAGTATGAGTGTTGTCACGTCAATAATCGTTGAAATGAATGGACCGGCTGAAATAGCCGGGTCTATTTTCAGCCGCTTCAGGATAAGGGGGAGCAGCGCCCCGATGATGTTCGCCGCAATTACGCTTATAATAACCGCCAATCCTACGGTTATACCGACACGGGGATTTGCATCGACGAAATGAGCCCTGACATATGAGAACAGTCCTAAAACGATTCCCAGAAACACCCCCATGAGTGTTTCCCTGCCGATTATCTTGAAAAAATCATTCAGCTCAATCTCACCGGTTGCCAGTCCCCTGATGATAAGGGTCGCCGACTGCATCCCCGTATTGCCGCAGGTACCGGTGAGCATCGGGATAAAAAATGCGAGGGGGATGACAATCTGCAGAATATCGGAGTAGTTTTTCAGCACAACCGATGAGAGGTAGGACGTAATGAGAAGAATAACAAGCCACAGTGCGCGTTTTCTACCCATGACAAAGAAGGCGGTGCTGAAGTACGGTTCATCCGTTGCCTCGATACCGGCCATTTTATGAAAATCCTCTGTCGCCTCCTCGTGAATAACATCAACGATGTCGTCTACGGTGATGATACCGACAAGCTTCCTGTCTTTGTCGACAACGGGAATCGCGTTGAGGTTGTATTTTGTCAGCACCTGTGCAACATCTTCCTGGTCATCAATTGTGTTCGAATAGACGATGTTGGTTGTCATGATGTCCTGGATCTTTCTCTCAGGCTCTGCGAGAAGCAGGTCTTTGAGGCTGACAATGCCGATGAGAATGCCGTGCTCGTTAATAACGTATGAGTAATATATCGTCTCCTTATCGAGCCCGATCTTCCGGATTCTATCTATTGCCTCACCAGCAGTTATTCCCTCATTCAGTTCGATGAATTCCGGCGTCATAAGCCGCCCGGCGGAATCTTCAGGATAGTTCAGAAGTCTGTTTACCTCCCTTCTCTCCTCCGTTGAAAGCAGGCGCAGCAGCCGTTTTACCATCCGTTCCGGGAGCTCATCGAAAAGTTCCGCCCTATCGTCAGGGTCCATTTCACCTATGATTTCTTTCACCCTCTGAGTTTTAAAATGCTCTAACAGCACCCCCTGGTCGTCATGGTCGAGAAGCGAAAAAACTTCTGCAGCGGTTTCCTTGCTGAGAAGGCGAAATAAAAGAACCTGTTCCGGAATTTCCAGGTCGTTAATTATCTCCATTATATCCGGAGGGAGTGCGTCGTTTAAAATTGTTTTAAGCTCAAAAAACTCCTTTTCCTGAAGAAGGATTTTTGTCTGTTCAGCGGTGAGTTTTGTTGTTTTTTCCATTGTTTCACCTCCTTCCTCTTTGCATGTTTTATTTGCACTTTCAACAGTAAAAATGTACCATTACCCGCAGGTTTTATCTATGCAATTCTCATTTTTATGTTTGTTTTTTCATTGGGATTAAGTTCAGTGCAAACGGGGATACATATGAAAAATGGTGACATACACAGGGTTGTCGAGATTCTCAGAGAGGAATACACCCGGTGGGAAGAACCCATAGTGACAAAAGTTGCAAAGGCGCGCGATCCCTACCGGGTTCTTATTTCAACGGTGATATCCCTGCGTACAAAGGATGAGGTAACGCAAACAGCCTCCGAGAGGCTTTTTAAAAGAGCGGACACCCCTGATAAAATGCTTCGGCTTTCGGAAGAGGAGATTGGAAAGGCGATTTATCCCGCCGGATTCTATCGGGTCAAAGCGGGGAATATCAGGACGATCAGCAGCATACTCAGAACTCGGTATAAAGGCCAGGTTCCGGATACACTCGATGAGCTGCTGTCCCTGCCGGGTGTCGGGAGGAAGACGGCCAATCTCGTCATAACACTGGCATACGGAAAGCCCGGAATCTGTGTCGATACTCATGTTCATCGAATTATGAACAGGCTCGGGTATGTTCATACGAAAACACCTGAAAAAACCGAGTTCGCCATGCGGGGAAGGCTGCCTGAACAGTACTGGATCGAAATAAACGATCTTCTTGTAACATACGGTCAAAATTTATGCACACCTGTGTCGCCGTTTTGCTCAAAATGCCGCATGATAGACCTGTGCAGCAGGGTCGGGGTAAAAACCAGCAGATAGAAATTTTCTCGAATATATCGAAAAAAAGTACTATGCCGAATTGAAAGACTGAACCCAAAAAATTAACGAATATCGCTGCAGCACTAATGAAACGCAAGCCCTCCTGCTATTACCGTACGGACAGCGTCTGTGAGTGTATACTCCCCGAGCCGGTCAACCTCCACCCACTGCGCATCATGGGCATCCGAAAAGTGCCCGAGGCGCCCGCTGGCATACTCAGTTGCAAAATCGAAAACAATGTAGTGGAACAGAATCCGGCCTTTTTTATCACGTTCGATGTACTCGAACATCGTTATCAGGTCCAGAACCTCGATTTCGATACCGCACTCTTCCCGAATTTCCCGTTTAACAGCGTGCTCGAGATCTTCCCCCGGGTGCACTGCGCCGCCGGGCAGTGACCAGGTGTCTTGCAGCGGTGGGTTACCCCGCCTTATAAGAAGCACCTCGTTGTCCCGGAATACAACGGCGCCGACCCCCGGAATGGGTCGTTCTGGGTAGGTTCTTTGCTTCATTCTTTTTTCTGCAGGTATATTGGTTATTTACATTTTTACACTTTTCAGTATAATCATATACGTTACAAGACCTGTCAATCTATTTTGAGCGGAAGGTCCGCGCTATATACAGCCGGAAAGAACAGTGAGAGACGAAAAGATCAAAACATTCAGTGTGCCTGCAGAGGCAGCCTCCCTTACCCGTATCAGGGATTTTGCGGTCAAGTACGGTGAGAAATTCGGCTTTAATATGCGACAGCTCAACGGATATAAACTTTCGCTTGATGAGATCTGTACAAATATAGTTCGCTATGCCTATGAGGGAATGGAACCCGGCGACGTCCGTTTTGAAATTATTAAACAGAAGGAGGAGGTAATAACCAGGATTACGGATAGCGGTGTCGCCTTTGATTATAACACCGTTCTGAACCCCGATCTCGACCGGTATGTGCGTGAAAAACGAAAAGGCGGGTTCGGTATTTATCTTGTCCGGCAATTGAATGACGAAGTAAGGTATGAGCGGATCGGGAATACCAATGTTCTCACCCTGGTCAATACCGTTGAGCCGAAGCCGACGCTGATCGATCAGGTGAAACGGAACTTCAAACCATCCGGTATGACCATACGAGTCAGATTTACGGTTGTAGCTTCTCTAATTATTTCCTGCATTACGGTGGGCACATTCTTTATCGCCACATTCTCCCAGAAAAGAACATTTACAAGGCAGGCTGTCGGCAGTTATGTGGCATTGGCGAAGGGGTTTGCCTCGACGACGGCGGAGTATATTCTCAGCGAACGGGATCTCCTCATCACCGAGCAGATATTCAAAATGGTAGAGGATGAGCCTGCCATTGTACGACTTACCGTTATCGATAGAAACGGCATTGTCACAGCCGATAAAACCGTTACAAACATCGGTAGGCTGTACAGTCCGCCCGAAGGTGTTCCGTCTCTTATTGAACAGGAACAGCTCGTTGACGAGTATATGGACCCTGAATATAAAAGCTGTGTGTATATTGCGGTGCCGATCAGAATTTCGGATATGGTGATAGGCAAGGTGTTCCTCTCGATCGAAGAGGATGCGGTAAAAAAAGCTGTTGTGGTACGAATGAACAGGGCGAGAATCGTTCTGTATATGATCGTGTTCTGGATTATCGGCATTGCGGGCATCAGTTTTATGGGCAATATGTTTGTTACACCGATAAAAAAGATCACCGAGGAGATCAACCGCGTTGGAAAAGAAGGCACAGCCGGAAGCTTTCACTACGCGGGGTTCGGTGAGTTTGCCGAGATTTCCACCGCTTTCAACAAAATGATGCGTGAGATTAAGCAGTCACAGGTCAGGCTGACCGACCAGGCCCGCTTGAAGAGGGAGATGCAGCTCGCCCAGAATATTCAGCAGACCCTGCTTCCGCGTCAGGTGCCTGAATCGGAGGGGTTCGAGATAGCCGCCAAGTACAATGCCGCAATGGAAGTCGGCGGCGATTACTACGATTTTTTTTATGTCGACGAGCATTCTATCGGGATAGTTGTGGGAGATGTTTCAGGAAAAGGAGTGGGGGGAGCCTTTGTTATGAGCATTGTACGCACGGCTCTGCGGCTTGAGGCACGGGGAAACAAGAACGCAAGCGAAGTGCTGAAGAAGCTCAACGCCACCCTGGACGGAGAGTTTAAAAAGGGGATGTATATTACCCTTTTCTACGTCATACTCGATTCGAAGAAACGGGTTGTAAACTACGCGAGCGCAGGACACACTCCTATGGTGTTGTATCGGTCTGAAACGGACCGCCTGTACAAGCTCAATCCAAAGGGATTTCCAATCGGGCTGAATCTCGGCGACAGTCGTGTGTTCAGAAAAAACATCACAAATGAAAAGGTAAGCCTCAGCAGAGGGGATCTTCTTTTTGTGTACACAGACGGTATAACGGAGGCGATGAATGCCGACCGTGAGGAGTTCGGTGAGGAGCGGCTTTTAAGTTTTATTCGGGAGCACAGGGAACTCTCTGTGAATGCCTTCTCGCAGCAGCTTGTCGACGAGATAAAAAATTTTACCAGAGGTCATCCACAGAACGATGATATCACCTTTGTGGTGATAAAGGAGAAGAAGAAATACGACGAGCTCGAGTATGAAAAGAGGCTTAAACTTTTCGACCTGATTGAAAAGAGAGGTGTATCCGTTGCTGAGGCATGCAAACAGGCCGGCATTTCCAGAAGCAGCTACTACAAGCTGAAAAAACTGCGTGACGAGCAGGGAGTCGAGGCGATTATGCCTGAAACTGAGAATAGGGAGATCACGGTGCTTGATTTTGAAATCAGCCGAAAGATTATCAACGTCATTGCCGATCATCCTGAATATTCCGCAGTGAAAATCGCGCAGGCGCTCGCGTTTCAACAGTACGGCGCACTCGAAGTCGAGCCGACACTCGTTTACCGTGAATTGCGGAGGTTGAAACTGTCGACCAAAGAGCGGCGTATGGCCTATGTGAAAAGAAAGGCAACTGCAGTGAAGGAGTCTGATCGCCGATAAAAAACCGCACAGGCACTCTGTTGACTCCTGTTTGCGGTGATAATTTCATGGACAAATACCTCTTTGATGCATACATTTAACTCTAAATTTTTTTAATTAAAGTAATAATGAAAATGAAAAAATGCAGGTCGGGAGCATCCGTGGGCATTTTGGACGGACGAGCTTCATTAAGCCGGCCGCAGACGGGCTGAAATACGTATACGGGGAAAGCGAAATGGAGGTGCAGGATAATACGCTCGCGCTCGGGAGCGTTCGTGTACGTGAATTGGTCGAGACCTATCAGAGCCCTCTGTATGTGTACGAGGAAGATATTCTGCGAGAGCGCACACGCGAACTGCTCGCTGCCGTATCGTACCCCGATAGAGAGGTGAAGTATGCCTGCAAGGCAAATACCAATATTGAAATCATGAAGATACTCCGCGATGAGGGGGTGGGGATCGATGCCGTGTCGCCGGGGGAAATTCATGCGGCGCTTGCCGCCGGCTTCAATCCTGCGGACATCCTCTTCACACTGAGTAACGCAACCGCGCTGGATCTGGAGTTCGCTCAATCGCACGGCATTCTTATCAATATCGATTCTCTGGCACAACTTCGTCTCATAGGAGAAAAATACCCGGGGATAGCGGTCTGCGTGCGTATCAATCCGAATGTCGGCGCAGGGCACCATAATCAAGTTATTACCGGCGGCCCTGAAAGCAAGTTCGGCATTCACTTCGCGCAGGTGGATAAGATCAAAAAAACGGCTGAAAAGTACAACCTGAAGATAATTGGTATTCATCAGCATATCGGTTCGGGTATTCTCCAGCCCGACAAGTTTATTGAAGCTATGGATGTTCTTCTGGAAACGGCCGGAAAGTTCGGCGGGCTTTCTTTTATTGATTTCGGCGGCGGCATCGGTGTTCCCTACAGGGAGGATGAGCAGAGAATAGATGTCGGGGTTCTCGGGCAAAAAATATCCGAAGAATTTTCCCGGTTCTGCGACCGCTGCGGTAAAACGCTGAAACTCGTTATAGAACCGGGCAGATACATCGTTGCGGAGTGCGGGTATCTGCTTGCCACGGTGACTGCAGTGAAGCAGGGTGAAAAGCACCGTTTCGTCGGGGTTGATACCGGTTTTAATCATCTTGTGCGTCCCGCAATGTATGGAAGCTATCACAGAATTATCAACGCTACGCATGTTGATGGAGACATCATAGCCCAGACAATCGCCGGAAATATCTGCGAATCAGGCGACACGTTTACCCGTGATGAAAACGGCATTGTCGACAGGGATATTCCTGCGTTTAACGAGGGCGATATCGTATGCATCTGTAATGCAGGAGCCTATGGGTTTTCGATGTCTTCAAACTATATATCCCGTCCCCGTCCCGCCGAGGTGCTGGTAAAAGAGGGGACCGCGCGGCTCATTCGACGGCGCGAGACAATTGAGGATATTTTCAAAACCGCGCGGGATCTTTGATGCGAGGTGTCTATACTGTCATGAAAAAACCTGTTGTCATGCTGCTCTATGGTGGAAAGTCGGCGGAACACGAAGCGTCGATACAGTCAGCCGCGAATATCGTTTCTGCACTGCCGCAGAAGTACGATGTATGTGCGGTCTATATCTCACGTGACGGGGACTGGCTCTTTGTTTCCGATATCGACCAGGTGAAACGTGCGAAAACCGCCGTATTACTTGAAAAGAGGGGAAAAGAGGTGTTTTTACGCCCGAAAAAAGGCAAAGCGTGCATTATTGAGGCCGAAAATTACAATACGCTCGCAGAGGCTGACATTGTGTTTCCTGCGCTGCACGGTCCGAACGGTGAGGACGGCACTGTGCAGGGAATGCTGAAACTTTTCGACGTCCCGTTCGTCGGGGCCGGAGTCACCGGCTCGGCTGTCGGGATGGACAAGGATGTAATGAAACGTCTTTTGCATGAAGCGGGCGTGCCGGTGCCCCGCTATAGTGTGTTTGCTGCTGAATCATCCAGCGGTATCCGGTATCAGGATGTTCGGCAAATAGTCGGGTCCCCGATGTTCGTCAAGCCTGCCAACCTCGGTTCATCAGTTGGAATCAACCGTGCTGATGACCGGAAGTCTTTTGAATCCGCCGTTGCTACGGCGTTTCGTTACGACCTCAAAATTATCATTGAGGAGTGTATAGAGGGGAGAGAGATCGAATGCTCGGTGCTCGGAAGCGGCAATACTGTACGCGCATCTGTGCCGGGTGAGATTGTGATGCAGCGCGGGTTTTACTCCTACGATGCAAAGTACGGTCACAACGATGAAGCCGAGCTGATTATCCCTGCCGAATTGGACCCAAAGACAGAGGAGAGAATACAGGACCTTGCGGTTGAGACATTTCGGGTGCTCTGCTGTGAAGGCATGGCCCGGGTTGATCTATTTATTCGTGAAGAGAACGGAGAGGTTCTCGTAAACGAGATAAACACCCTGCCCGGGTTTACAAACATCAGCATGTACCCGAAACTCTGGGATGCAAGCGGATTGCCCATGCCGGAGCTTGTCGACCGGCTCATCGCGCTTGGTTTCGAGCGGTTCAGAAAGGAAAAAGGGCTGGAGGAAATATAAGAGGAAAAATGAATGATTTGAAAAAGTACTGTAACCGAGTGGAGACCGTAGACCGGGAGGTCGTTTCCGCCGTGCAGAAGCGCCTGGACAGCCAGACCAAGCCGCAGGGCAGCCTGGGAACTCTCGAAAAGCTCGTTAAAGAAATTTCTGCGATACAGCGCACAGACCGGCCGGTGTGCGACAGAAAGGTCATATTCACGCTCGCTGCCGACCACGGCATAGCGGGCGAGGGTGTATCGGCATATCCGCAGAGCGTTACCGCGCAAATGGTGTTGAATTTCGTCAATGGAGGTGCTGGCGTAAATGTTCTCGCCCGGCACGCGGGATGTGAGGTGGTGGTTGTGGATATCGGTGTCGCCTCTGACCTCGATTTTTCCGGTTTTATCGCACGAAAAATTGATTACGGGACCGGGAGTTTTATACACGGGCCGGCCATGAGCCGTGAGCAGGCGCTCACATCGATAATTACCGGAATAGAGCTGGCACTCGAACGGGAGTTCGACATTATGGGTACCGGAGAGATGGGAATCGGAAACACCACCGCCTCGGCAGCGGTTGCCGCAGTTCTGACCGGAAAAAAGGTGCGTGATATAACCGGGAGAGGCACCGGTATTGATGACGGCACCCTGGAGAAAAAAGTCGAACTGATAGAGAGAGGAATCGATAGAAACCACCCGGACCCCTCCGACCCTGTCGGTGTACTCGCCGGTGTCGGCGGTTTTGAGATTGGAGGGATCGCCGGACTCGTTATCGGAGCGGCGATAAAGAAAAAGCCGGCCGTTATCGACGGTTATATTTCAACTGTCGGCGCGATGGTCGCATGCGCTCTCTGTTCAAACGTTCGCGATTATATACTACTGTCTCACCGTTCGGCGGAAAAGGGGCATGAAATTTTCGCCGAATATCTCGGGAAAAAACCCATTCTGGACCTGGGGCTGAGACTCGGAGAGGGCACAGGCGCAGCGCTCGCGATGGAGATCGTCGATGCCGCCCTTGCCCTGTACTATAACATGGCAACCTTTGACCAGGCTGGTGTGGACGGGAAACTGTGATTTATGATACGGAGATCCGTAAAGCAGCTGTTGTTCGCATTCGGGTTCCTCACCGTAATCCCGGGGCTCGGCAGTGTAAAAGCTGATGCAGGCGCATCGTCCGCTTTTTTTCCCGTTGTCGGCGCCTTCCTCGGCTGTTGTATATTCGGCATAAGCTTTGTTGGAATTTCTCCCCTCAGCGTTGCGGTTTTCATTGTAATATTTCTCATCATCGCCACCAGAGGAATCCATGCAGACGGAATACTGGATACCTTCGATGGGTTTCTTTCCGGACGAACGAAGCAGGAAGAGATCCTTTCGATCATGAAGGATTCGAGGGTCGGCGCTCTCGGCTTTATAAGCGCCTTCTGCATCTATGTGCTGAAGATCACGATTTTATATGAAATAGCACGGTATATACCTGGCGCGCACCGTTCTTTGCTTATACTTCCTCCGGTTCTCAGCAGGGGAGGGGTTGGACTGTACTGCAGGATTTTTCCCCCTGCCGGAAAAGGAATGGGGTCTTCATTTGCATCCTCGATCAAGACCGGGCATATCCTCACCTCCTTTCTTATAATGGAGCTGCTCAGTTTCAGGCACTTCAATGTAATGATCCTTCTGCTTCCCGTTCTCATTCTGGCGTTCTGGGTAGTCTGGGGGATTATATGCAGGAAGAAAATCGGCGGGTTTACCGGCGACACCATCGGCGCGGGAATAGAGATGACAGAGGTTGCGGGGTTTGCACTCGTTTTCTTTCTTTTTGTACAGGCGTGAAAAATTTTTCGTAGCATGCACGGTAAGGTAAAATTCTGCGTCAGAAAAAATATTCAAGCATGGGAGGTTTCGTTGATTGTCGATCTCGTCGCTGCATTTATTCTTGATTTTATCGCGGGTGACCCGGTCTTCAGGCTCCATCCGGTACGGCTTATCGGAAGACTGCTTGGTCTATACGAGAAGCTTTTGTATCCGATGAAAAGAAAGATCATGGGAGGCCTCCTTCTCGTTATTCTTTCTCTCGCAACGGTTTTTGCTGTTACCCGTACTCTTGAGCTCATCAAGCCATTCCTGTTGCTTCCGTTTTCACTGAATATTCTTGCGGTAGTGCTTATCTACTTTCTTCTCTGTAACCGGGATATGGTGAAGTCGGCAAAGGCCGTGTACAAGTCTCTCGCGAGTGGAAATATACATGATGCTCGGGTGACGGTATCCGGAATTGTCGGGAGAGATACCGGGGCGCTGACCGAAGCGCAGATAGTCAAAGCGGCTGTTGAATCGCTTGCAGAAAATGTCGTTGACGGCTTTACCGCGCCTGTATTCTACCTGATACTCGGAGGAATACCGTCAGCGTATATGTACAAAACGGTGAACACAATTGATTCGCGATTCGGGTACAGAAATGACCGATACGAAAAGTTCGGAAAGGCGGGTGCGCGTCTGGACGATATGCTTAACTTCATTCCCGCACGGCTGAACTTCTTTTTTATTCTCTGTGCTTCAGGGTTTAAAAAAAGAGTTTTCAGAACAATGGTTCAAGACGGAAAAAAGCACCCGAGCCCAAACAGCGGGATTGCAGAGGCGGGATTTGCAGAGACCCTCGGTATTGCACTTGGCGGAGATATGAACTACGATGGTCGGCTGCATAAAAAACCCGTTATCGGCAACGCGGATACACGCGAGATTACGCCCGATCTGATTCTGGCAGGGTGTGCGCTCTACTGGCGTGTGGTGGCAATTACCCTCTGTTTCTACCTTGCGGGCATACTGTTTTTCAGGCTCCCGTTTCTTTTTGCCTAGTACAACCTTTCCGTGCACCAATCCTTTCTATTTCTTGATTATAAATGCAAACGGAAATTTGAGCATATCCGGAAATTTTTATATTGTTTTTTTGCCGACTGTGCTACAATAGTGCACTCTGCGAGCATAACGGTTTTTTTTTATGAAAAAGATACTCGTTATAAACGGCCCGAATCTGAATATGCTCGGTGAAAGGGAGCCTGAAATATACGGGAGTATGACTCTGAAAGAACTTCTGAAGTGGCTCAAGGACCAGGCCAGGGAACGCGGTGTACGGCTTTACTCCTATCAGTCCAATCATGAGGGAAGGCTCATTGACCGGATACAGGCATGCGCGAGCCGAGGCTACAGCGGGATAATCATTAATCCCGGGGCTCTTACGCATTACAGCTATGCTCTCAGGGACGCGGTAAAATCACAGCCTCTGCCGGTGATCGAGGTGCACCTCTCGGATATAGAAAACCGGGAGGATTTCAGGAAGATCTCGGTGCTGCGGGACGTGTGCGTTGCGCAAATCAAAGGGCTTGGTCCAAAGGGGTACCTGCAGGCGCTGGAGCTCCTATTGGAAAGGTGATGTTTTGTTCTTTAAAAGCGGGTCTGGCGATGTTGTTCGGAAATCGAGCACCTGAGGCTTGTTCGTAAAACACGGCTGTATGGTAATCTTATCAGCGAAAAGGGAAGTCCCGGGGACTTGGGCCCTGTGTAGTAAATACAGTTTCAAATCAATCTTTTATAAAGGGAGGCATATCATGTACCATGATGCAGGAGCGATGTCGGAGGTTAGCTGGATATTTATGCTCGTTGTGTATGTGGTGCAGGCAGTATCGCTGTACAAAATCGGTGAAAAAGCCGGAGTAAAAAAGACGTGGGTGGCGTTTATTCCGGTGCTGCAGACCATCGTCTTTCTGCATGTCATCGACAAGAGCGGCTGGAGTATTTTTCTTCTTCTCATCCCGGGATTAAATATCGTTCTCGGGATCATCTGGGCTGTGAAGCTGTATCTGGCGTTTTCGGTCAAGCCGGTTCTCATTGTTTTGAGTATCATTATTCCTGTTGTTGGACTTGTGATGATGCTCGTAATAGCATTTTCGGAACAGTTTTCGTATGCCGGCTCACACCGGTTTGCGCCCTAAGACAAAAGCGATACTCATCAATTATTGGTGATCAGGGTTTTTTCCGGGCGAGGGTTTCAGCAATGCTTTCCAGAACCGTTTTTTTTTGTAACTCTGTTTCCGGAACCGCATAGCCGATTTTTTTGAGTAGTATGTAGTGCACCACACCTCTGCGTTTCTTTTTATCGGTGCTGATCTGCTGGTATACACTCTTCGCCGTAAGCCCCCTGACAGATACCCGTTTGCCTGTAAAACCCCGAACATTTTTTTTGCGGGCGCCGTTTTTCGAAGATGACTTCTTTTCGGATTTCTCATCGCCCGCATGGGGGCTGAATGACTCAAGAAGGGTCTGTATGCGATTTGCATCTGAAATGTCGAGCAACCCTTTTTTGACGGAAAGCAGTGTAGCCATCTCCATGCCCAGCAGCACAGCCTCGCCGTGGAGAAAGCGCCGATATCCGGTAAGCTGCTCCACAGCGTGGCCGAATGTATGCCCGAAGTTCAGTATCATCCTGAGATCGTTTTCCTGCTCATCGGCCTGCACGATTTCCGCCTTTATTTTAATTGACCGGGTTATGATCTCCTTGAGAAAATCGATGTCCGTAATAAGCGTGTCCCCGAAGCCCAGGCCTTCCTCCCTGCCGACCACGCGCTCTATCTTTTCGAAGAGGGGACGGTGAAAGATGAGGCCGTACTTTATGACCTCCGCAAACCCGGAAATCAGCTCCCGTTCGGGGAGCGTCCGAAGTGTTGCAAGGTCGCTTGCGACGAAAAGGGGGTTATGGAAGCTTCCGACGAGGTTCTTTCCCCGGGGGAGATTGATGCCCGTTTTGCCGCCTATTGAAGAATCGGCCTGGGCCAGCAGTGTTGTCGGGATCTGAATGAGACGGCATCCCCGCATGTAGACAGAGGCCGCAAATCCGGCGAGGTCGCCTATAACCCCGCCTCCTAACGCGGCAACAATCGAGTCGCGGGTGAGGCCGTATTTTACCATCCCGTTGAGCAGGCGGAAGAGCTGTTTTTGATTTTTTATGCCCTCACCTGCCGGCAGAACCAGATGTTTTACCCTGAAGCCGCCTTTTTTGAGAGACCCGGCTACCGGCTTCAGGTAGTGCCTCGCGACATTCCTGTCGGTGACAACGAGCGCGAGGGAATCCACCCGTGTATCTTTTTTCAGGTTCTCCCGTATGAGCCCATGTATACTGCTGAGAATGTTTTTTCCAACATATACCCTGTATGCCCCTGCGTTAATTTTTTCCATTGTTGTTGTAAACATATTATTGTAAACCGCTTTTTTCAGGCAGAGACAGCATACGAGCTATCTCTCGTGCAGTTTCGGCGGGAGACCGGCTGTTTGTATTCCACACCTGTAAATCTGCCCGGTTGTAAAAGGCCTCACGGCGTCTCATCAGAGATTTTGCCACTTCTTCAGGGTTTCGGTCGCCGGCCAGCCGGAGAAAAACCGGCCTGTCGACTGTATTTTTTACCCTTGAAAATATATCACCCAGAGAAGATTTCAGATAGACAGTATATCCCTGTTCCTTCATCAGTTCTAAATTTTCATTGACGCAGGGCATGCCGCCACCGGTGGCGACAACCGCACGATCCGATTCATGTACGATTCGCTTGAGCAGTTTTTCCTCCCTGTGTCTGAAATAAGCCTCTCCTTCCTGAATAAATATCTCCCGTATAGTCCGGCCCTCCTCTTTTTCTATGATGCTGTCCGTATCGATGAACCGATATCCCAGTTTTTGGGCGAGCAATCGTGAAACGGTTGATTTTCCCGACGCCATGAATCCCAGAATAAATATAAACCTCTTATCAATTTTACCGGTCGGCACTGAAATCCTCCGGACGGTTCTGCAGATATTCGATCACCGGCCCCTTGAGTGAGAGGATATTTTCCTCTAACTGTGGGAACCAGCGCACGAGCGAGTACAACCCCTGCAGAATGAGCATTTCAAATCCGTTTATCGCTGTTACGCCCTGACTTTCAGCGCGCCTGAGCAGCATGGTTTTCCGAGGATTATAGATGAGATCATACACGGTCTGCCCTGTGTGAAATGAAAATCCTTTCGAGAGCGGCGCACTGTCGGTATTCGGATACATCCCGACGGGTGTCGTGTTTACAATCAAATCACAGGCTCTCTCATCCAGTGCATCCTCGCTATCCCCGGCATAGCTAACGGCTGAGAAGCCGAGTTTTTCCCTGCACCAGTGCACCAGCGATTCGGCCCTTTCCCGGGTCCTGTTTATCACGGAGATTTTTTTTACCTGTGCTCTGATGAGCGCATATAAAACACCTCTGGCCGCGCCCCCGCTTCCGATGACAAGAGCTCTTTTTCCCATAGCCTGGATACCTCTGTCAAGCAGGGGTTTGATAAAACCGATGTGGTCGGTGTTGTACCCGGTTAACGAGCCGTTATCGTTGACGATACAGTTGACCGCCCCTATTTTTTGTGCATCATCGTCGATGGTGTTCAGATGCGGTATAACCGCGCGTTTGAAAGGTATGGTGACGTTTACCCCCCTGAAACCCAGCACACGAAGCGAACCTACGGCCTGTTCGATTTCATCACGCCGTATCCGAAATGCGGTATAGACGCAATTCAGTCCCAGCCTATCCAGTGCAAAGTTCATGAAAAGCGGCGAGATAGAATGCCCGACCGGGTTTCCGAAAAGGCCGAGAAGGCGCGTCCCGTCAGCAGTGCTTTCTGTCATGCACACAATATTACTGTGCGGGGAGCAAATGTCAACAAAGAGCTTTTTTCATTTTGATAATGTACAGGATGATAGCAGTGAGTATGATAACCGATGCGCCGATGATGCCGTACACGCCAAGCAGTGTGAGCAAGGTCACAATGATCCCTGCGCTCAAAACGCCAAGTGCGATATAGAGGAGGGAACCCGGGATCGGCAGACGCATAACCGCTGCAATAAGCGAACCGGTCCATGCGCCGGTGATTGGGAGGGGGATGGCGACAAAGAGGAGGAGCCCCAGCTCCTTGTATTTTTCAATGAGCTTTTTTCTTCTGCTGACCCTGGTCTCGAGAAATCTGAATATTCCTGAAAAAAAGCGGACGTTTGCGAGAAGCTTCATAATGGGGTTCAAAAGAAGGAGTACCGGAAGCACCGGAAGAATATTGAAAACGATGCAGACAAGGTATACCTGCAGAGGGTTGAGACGGAACAGGGCAATGCCGACCGGAATACCCCCTCTGAGCTCGAACACGGGAATCATGGATATGAGCCCGGAAACAAGCAGGGGTGATACCCCTCTTTCCCTCAGGCTGTCTGCAACGCTGTCGGCCCTTTCGGAAGCGCGTGCTTCCTGAAGGAGGGAGCCTCCGAACAGCAGCAGGAAAGTAATTCCGAATATGACTGCCTGTCTTTTCATAGTCTTCCCACAATCATCTCAGATATGGCGTATATAGAAGTGGCGAATGTCCCTGTAGGGATACGTCCTTGGCAGGATGTATCCTTGGCAGGATGCATTCTTTGCAGGACTGAGTAGCAAAAAGCAGCTTGTTCTAAGTTGCATAGAAGGAGCTGTTTCAACCCGCCGGTCATTCACCGATAACCTGTACGACGACCTGCCTCGTCCGCGCCCTGTTGTCGAAATCTATAAGGATAATCTGTTGCCATGTGCCGAGCATGAGGCTCCGGTCTGAAAACGGGACACTTACGTCCTGGCCGGTGAATGAGGCACGCACGTGCGCGTACCCGTTTCCGTCGCCCCAGCGACTGTTATGCGCGTAGGATGCACGGCGTGGCGCCGTTCTTTCGTAGGCGGACTTCAAATCCTGTATCAGGCCAGGTTCGTATTCAACGGTGGTAATACCTGCGGTGGAACCCGAGACAAACGCACATGCCAGTCCCCTGGAAAACCCGCTTTTTTGAACCGCTTCCGAAATGCTTCCCGTTATATCGACGATATCCGTTTCACCGTTTGTTGAAACCTGAAAGGTATCCGTGTACACACTCATCTGTATTCCTCCTTATAAAAGCTGCAGGGCTACCGGTTTCGACGAAAGTTTTTACTGCTCGCATTCATCTGTCGAAGCGAGTTATGCATCAGGCGCGGATTGCATTTTAATGCTGCCCCGCGGAATTATTCAGGCGCTTTTCGTCCGGATAATATACTTGTATTTCTTTAATGAAAGAAGTACTATCGGAAAACTGTTACATCCTATAGTTAAAAACTAGTAGACAAGTGCACCATCGGGCATTTACAGGATGTATCATTTCATGACCGATCCTTGGCAGGATACATCCTCCTGGGACTTAGTATCTGTAAGTAACTTCGCGAGAAGTTTTTTAGAAGAGGAGAAGTACTATGCCCCATGTAATCGTGAAGCTCTATCCGAGTGATGAACAGAAACACCAGCTTGCTGAGGAAATAGCGAAGGATGTGATGCGGATTGCCAAATGCGAGGAAAAGTCAGTTTCGGTCGCTTTCGAAGAAGTTGAGCCGGACGAATGGGTGGAGAAAGTATACACACCCGACATTCTGAACAACGGGCACCTGCTCTTCAAAAAGCCGGGATATAACCCTTCGTAGCCCCCTACACCTGTTCAAGCTCCAGATAATGGATGAGATGTTCGACGGTCAGGTATTTTTTTTCAACAAGAACATGCAAGATAGAGGATTCCATTGCATCTTTTTTCTTTGCAAGTTCTTTTTTGCATTCTTCAAGCTGTTCGCAGGTTATGAACCCGCGGGAGACGAGCTTGTCCTCGGTTGAAGGTTCGGGCTCCTCCCGTATACCCTGAATCCGCCTGAGCTCAGATCGTGTGCTTGTTATATCCCTTTCAAGTCGAGTTGCGTACTTTGTTGTGTTTGCAAGACGCCTTGAAAGAATTTTTATGAGCTCTATCCCTATACGGGGATTTTTCAGGACACGTTCATTGAGTTCCTCCGCAGGAATAACGATGAATTCACTGTCTTCAACCGCTTCTATCGTGGCGGTTCGAGAAATACCGAGAAAGTACGCCATTTCACCGATAAATGTATCCGGGGTATTGATAAGTCCTACAATCTGGTCATCCACACACACGGTGACCGCGCCTTTTTTCAGGATATAGGTGTCCGTGCTCGTGTCACCCTGGGAGAATACTCGTGTTCCTGCCTTGTAGAAGCTGTATCTCTGTTTTTGTTCGTCAGGAAGCGGTATCTTGTCTAGCATATGTATTCCCCTGATTGTTTTATTTATCAAATATACATACATTATATTATAATCATACAGTTTTTTCATGAAAATTCCTGACAAAGAACAGCAATGAAGAGTATAAACGATGCAATCTACGACACGATGCTTCGGGAAGAGAGGGCTTTTTCAAGCAGTGAAATACTGACTCGTTTTTTTAAGATACGTACTGTCGATGAAACAATGGCTGTAAAGATCATAGGCCCTATACTTATGGCTGATGCCCGTTTCATCGTGGATGAATCACGTATGAACTGGCGCGCACTGCGCATCAGAAATACGGACAGGGTGCCGATCGCGGCTGCATCCTTCGTGCTCTTCTGCATCGAGGGTTCGGTTCAGCAGGCGGATACTGATATCTTTTGGAATATCGGAAAATACGCATCCTTCATTATCCGTAAGGGTGGCGCGGAGGCCGAAGCGAAAGACGTGAAAAGAATACTCCTCGATGCAGACCGGTATATATTCGTTCCCTATGATGCAGGGAGCCTCAATAGACTGAAGCGAATGTACCGCGCCCTGTCCCCGCTTGATCCAGAGCTGAAAACCCTCTCGGTAAAAAGGCTCGTTTTACATCTATACCCTGAAAAAAAGATAAAAAAGTGGCAGGACATCATCCGCGAGTTTGCCCTGCTGAATTTCGAATCACACTCTCCCATTTCAAAAACAAAAACACTGACACGTGTATTTGAGCATATTACCGATACAGCGCAGGAACGAGGCGCGGAAGTTGTTGACGATCTGCTTGAGATGAGCGCCAGGCCCGAAAAAGCGGTAAACTTTTCGCGATACGCATTTGACAGGGACTTTTTAAGAGCCCTGCCCCCGTTACCCGGGGTGTATATCTTCCGGAATCGTGAGGGGCAGGCTGTATATGTCGGTAAGACCGGCAATTTGAAGGCGAGAGTCAATTCCTATTTCAGAGACTCGGAGGAGAGCGTCGAGAAACGTGCGCTCATCCTTCAGTATCTATATTCAATAGAGTACAGCGAGCTCGGTTCGGACCTCGAAGCTCTTATAGAGGAGTACAGGCTGATAGATGAATACAGGCCTGTGTTGAATACAAAAGTGCAGGTTCCCCAACGTGTTGTGGAAACCCCTGACACGATACTGGCCCTGCCGTGTGCGGCCCACGCAGGGCTCAAGCTGTACTTTTTATCGAATGCCTCGCCCCTGTTGGAGTACGATTTCCCTGGCGGGAACGTCCCTGGCGGGAACGTCCCTGGCGGGAACGTCCCTGGGGGGGAAAGAGAGATCCGGGAAATAATATCCAGGCTCAAGCAGGGGAAGGGCTATGTATTCGATCCGCTGAAGGTTATTGCGGTCGATTACTGGAAGCGATACGATGAGCGTGTCAACACCATTGATATTGACAGCCTGGGTTCGGTTAATGATATTATCTCCATTCTGCATACCTTATTGGGGGAAATCGAAAAAATCGGCCGTGAAAAAATCAGGTATGTATAGAGAGAGCCTCGTATGAAAAGGGATCAATTGAAGGACATCCTTCTTGAAGACGTGCGTTCGGTACTGCGGTTGGAGGAAAATGTTATTGAAGAGCTGTGGCAAATTTCTACTGATACGGCTCAAACGAAGGCTGCGAGAAAAGCGGCTAAAAAGGCGCTGTATATTCTGAGATCGGGCGGTGTGAACATTGCGCGGAAAAAGCCTTCTGAAAAAAAGTCCATGCTCCAGGCGGAAAGCCGTATAGCGGATGATCCCCTTCTTTCTGTGCCCGATTCAATCGGCAGCAGCCAGCTTGTTATTCCCGTAGAAGATCCTAGAGGGGTCTTTTTTACCCTGTATCGTTTTATTGTCCACACACAAAAGGGTGTGCTTCGATTTTCGAGCGCAGCGGGAAGCAGAAATTTGCTGCAGAAACTGCGGAAATCGGAGGAAGATGGCTTTTTTCCCGTGCCGCCTGAATATGCGCTTTTCCGCCTTGACCAGGCGTTACAAAAAACCGATACCGGGCACGTTTCGGGGATTGATTCTCTCCCGGACATTATGAAAAAAGGCCATTCTGAAACCGTCGGCCACCCGGCTTTGTCAATCGTGCCGACCGGCCTCACCAGGATATACTCCCCGGAGGAGGAAAAAAGCGTTTTTTCTCTTGAAGAGGTTTCCCGCCTTTCCCTGCCTGAAGAGGATGTAGAGGGAGCCATGACGCGTATCGAGCAGGCGCAGGCAAGCAAGCTCGTACTGGATAACAAAAGTCCAGAGGAGAGGGTCGCGCAGATCATCGATACATTCTATGAAACATACTTTAACGAGCAGCGTTGTTTGTACTATCGAACCCTTCTCTTCGATATCGCTCTTTCCTGCCACTACCGCGGGCTTGAAAGTCAGTCCCGGGTTCTGGCAAATATGGCCGGGGACCTCAGCCCCCGCGTTGTCCAACAGAAAAAGCACACTCTTTTGAATTATCTTATGTACCGTGCATTCGCCCGTACTCAATAAGAGCTTATGTCTCGATATCTAATGCATGCCTCTCGATGAAGTCTGCAAGAATGTCAGCCCCTGTATCGACGGAAATGTACGGTATTTTCGACTTCGTTTCGAGTGCAAGAGGCGTTTTTTTCTCAATTTCCCATCCGGAAAAGGCGATCGTCGATTGTGTCGCAAGTCGCAGGATGTCACGGCGGGTATGACCGAAAACAATGCGCGGAAGGCCTTCATAGCTTTTAAATCCCTCGATCAGGGCAAAATCAGCGTCCAGTTCGCCGAACAGGGCAGGCAAAACCGATGAAAGGTTTTGTCTTCTAAGTAACTTCGAGCAAGTTGCTGTTTGATACTCAGCCGCGAAGTGGCCTTCGCCACTTTCAGCCCTGCCGAGGCGTCTGTATTGAATAAGCGTGTTATCCGTTACCTGTATCACAATTTGCGACCCCGCTTCAAGAAGCCGACCGGTATCGTTTATCGAGGAATCACGGGTATGTGTATGGCTTTTTGGCGTATGCTTTACGGCGATAACGGAATATTCCCTCCGGCAGAGCGTCTTAACCGCTTTTTCGATAAGAGTGGTCTTTCCGGTATTGTGATACCCGCAGAAAATGAGCGCTTTCATAGCCATCTCCAAATTGCTTGTTCTCACCTGTAATGTATACTACATTAAAAGCGGCTTGATGGCAACCATCCCGATGGCAACCATCTTGATGGCAACCATCCCGATGGCAACGGTTCTGATTTCGGAGTAAAAACCGATGGAATACCTGCAGACTGGAAAACTCAAGAGCGAGTTTTTACAAAACCTGCTTGGCAGGATTGAGATTCAAGACGAACGGGTGATTGTGGGACCCGGTATCGGAGAAGATGCCGCAGCCATAGACATGGGCGGGCACTATCTCATTGTGAAGAGCGACCCGATAACCTTTGCAGCCCACAGGATCGGGTGGTATGCGGTGAACGTCAATGCCAACGATATTGCCGTTATGGGCGGTATCCCCCGGTGGTTTCTCGTCACAATGCTCCTGCCGGAACATACAACAACACCTCCCGTGATCGAAGAGATAATGGCGGATTTGAGGGGGGCCTGCGACGATCTCGGAATATCGTTGATCGGTGGGCATACAGAAGTAACCCACGGGCTTTCATTTCCCATACTCTCCGGGACTATGCTCGGAGAGGCGAAAAAGGAACATCTTATACGAAACGGCACAATTCGTCCGGGGGATCTCCTGTACATGACGAAAGGAGTTGCCATCGAAGGAACATCGATCATTGCGCGCGAGCGTCGTGATGCGGTCGAATCACGTTTCGGTATGGATTTCTATGAAAGATGCGTCGGATTTTTAGAGAAACCCGGTATCAGTGTAATCGATGACGCCAGACTCGCGAGAACCAGTGCCGGCGTAAGTGGCATGCACGATCCGACGGAGGGGGGTGTGCTCTCCGGAGCCTATGAGATGGCGGTGGCCTCAGACGTGGGCCTCCACCTGTATATCGACAGGGTGCCTGTTTTCGAAGAAACGGAAAAACTCTGCAGTTTTTTTAACCTGTCTCCCTGGTCCCTGATCGCATCGGGGGCCCTTCTCGTGTCCGTACCAAAGGGTGAAGCAAATGCCCTGGAGACTGCGTTTTTGAGGCAGCGCGGGAGAGAGGATGCCGTTACAATGGTCGGCGAGTTTCTCGACAGGGGAGAAGCTGTCTGCATCATAGAAAACGGGAAACGGAGAGAGGTGCATCCGTCGGGCAGGGATGAGATCACAAAGCTGTTCGACTAGTACTGCAGTGTAACTTTACAAATTTATGGCAATCTCATAATAAACAAGGTAGTGTCTTTTTAGGTACAAGTTTCGCTGTCGCACAAGCGTCTCTTTTTAAAGTGTATGCGTTGTTATACACCGGGCGCCCTCTTTTTCGAGTTCTACCCGCGCGGTTTCCATGGCCGCAGGGTCGTCAAACATACCGAACACTGCAAGGCCGGAGCCGGCCAAAAGCGCCCCAAGCGCGCCTGATTCCAGCATTTTTTTCCTTATAAGGCCGGTTACCGGGTACTGCCGCTCGACCGGCCTCTGAAAATCGTTGTGGAGATTACGGGCGATGGCGGGAATATCGCCACGTGCCAATGCATCGAGGAGAACTGGTACCTTTTTCCGCCCCTCACCCATCTCCTCCTTTTTCAATATGGAGTAGGCCCATGCAGTGGATGGTTTTGTTTCCGAAGGGACGGCGATGAGAATGTCGATTGTGGGCATACCGAAGAGCTTTGTTACCCTGTCACCCCCTCCTTCTACCCTGCAGAGGCCGCCGACAACACAGTAGCACACGTCCATGCCGAGCTCTCCTGCAAGAGCGGTCCGCTTCTTTACGTTTATTTCGAGACCGAAGAGCAGTGACAGGCCGTTAATAACGGCTGCGGCATCAGCAGAGCCGCCCCCGAGTCCGGCCCTGACCGGAATGCGCTTTTTAATATCGATGCAGATGCCGCCGGGCAGGGGATATCGTTTGGCTACCGATTCTGCGGCGGAGAGAGCCAGGTTTGCCGCGCCATCAATGACGGTGTCGTTTATAATAATACCCTCTGTGCATTGTCGAATTGCAACCTCATCGTGCAGGGCAGCCTGTGCGTTTATGAACAGCACCCTGTAGTATCCCCGCTCCGTCAGCTCGGGAAAGAGGTTGAGGCTCAGGTTTAGTTTCGCATATGCCTTTTGAATTGTGTTTTCCATTTGAGGTGTTTCTTGGTACATTGATAAAGTATACAGCTGATAGAGAGTGGAGGGTGGCTTATTCATGAATATAGCAATTATTTGTGCCGGTGGAAACGGCGAACGCATGCATACGAAAGAGAACAAGATCTTCCTAAAAGTGGGGAAAAAGCCGCTCATATACTATACGTTGAAATCCTTTTATGATTATGAGCCGGTCGATGCCATTGTGATAACCGCGCGGACGCAGGATATCGGAAGGTTGAAGGCTATTGTATCACGGTATGGTATCGATAAACTGCTTTTTATCGACGAAGCCCGGGAAACACGGCAGGCATCAACCTACAGCGTGCTGCGGAAATTGGACGGAATGAATCTTCCGGATGATTCGTACGTGCTCATACACAACGCGGTCAACCCTTTTGTACGTCACGTCGAGCTCGATGATTGCATGCGGGCTGCAAGGGAATGCGGTGCGAGCCTGCTCGGGTTCAGGGCGGTCGATACGATAAAAGTCGTTGACGGTGGCAGGCTTATCGACCATACACCGGACAGAAGCAAGGTATGGATTGCGCAGACACCGCAGGTTATTCGCTTCGATATCGCACTCAGAGCCTTTGAATCGGCTTATGAGAAGGGTCTGGCGGCAACCGATGACACCTCTCTTGTCGAAGCGATACATGAAAAAGTGAAATTCGTGGAGTGCTCTCGGGAAAACTTCAAGATTACCTACCCACAGGACATTGGCCTTGCCAGGTTGATACACACGAGAAGAATGAAGGAGAAAAGCGTTTGGTACGCGTAGGCTTCGGGACCGACAGCCACCGGTTTGAGCACTCATTCTCCAAACCCCTTATGCTCGGCGGTGTGCGGATAAGCGATACAGGCGGACTCGAGGCAAAATCGGACGGCGACGTCGTTTTACACGCATTTTTTAACGCATTGAGCCAGGCAACCGGGGGTGAATCCCTCGGGTACTATGCCGATCCCCTACACAGGCGGGGTATTTCCGACAGTCGTGAATACCTGAAAGTGGCGCTCGATTTGGTGCGTAATGCCGGATGCAGGGTGCATAATGTGGGAATCATGATAGAGGCGGCGAAACCGCGTATTTCGAATGAGAAGATTGCCGAGATGAAGGCATCTATTGCCCGGCTTACCAGTGTGAATATGAAAGATGTGGGGATTACCTTTACCTCCGGCGAGGGGCTAACCTCCTTCGGCAGGGGAGAAGGGATCCTGGTACAGGTGATTGTAAGCCTGGAAGAGGTGTAGGCCGTTGTCCCTTTTAAAAGAGATTTCCATTGGAAATCTGGTAACAAAAAATAATGTTTTTCTTGCTCCTCTCGCGGGCGTCGGGGATGCCGCCTACCGGGTTATAGGAAAGAAATTCGGCGCAGGGTTGACCTGTACCGAGATGGTGAGCTCCTGTGGTATTGTGCGGAACAACTCGAAGACCTTCAGCCTGTTGAAAATCAGCCGTTCGGAACGGCCGGCCGGAATACAGCTCTTCGGATCTGATCCGGGAACAATGGCCGAGGCGGCGCATATCTGCAGTGAGTATCCCGCCGATTACATCGATATAAATGCCGGCTGTTCCGTAAAGAAGGTACTAAAAACGGGCGCAGGCGCCATGCTCCTGAACAACCCGAACTTTCTGTACATACTCATCAGAGCCTGTGTCAGCGCAACCGATCTCCCGGTGACGGTCAAGATGAGGCTCGGTCTTTCCGAGGACAGGATCACGGTGATCGAAAACACGCATGCAGCCCAGGAGGCAGGGGCGGCACTCATTACTCTTCACCCGAGAACGGCAGCCCAGGGGTATGCCGGGAAAGCCAGGTGGGAGTATATCACGCTCGTGAAAGAGCATGCCGGTATTCCGGTATGCGGTAACGGGGATATTAAAACTGCTCTTGATGCGGTGAAAATGATCGAAGAGACCGGCTGCGATGCGGTTATGATCGGCAGGGCCGCAATCGGCAATCCCTGGATACTTACTCATACCGGGGCTGCTCTGCAGGCTCATCCGTATTCTCCCGAGGTCAGGCCTCCGGGAGATGAACAGCGGATACATCAGGCGCTTGAGCATCTCGACCTCATCGTACGAAAGAAAGGCGAGCTGAGGGGCGTGCAGGAGTCAAAAAAACATATTCACCGCTACCTCAGGGGTATTCCATACGCGGCGTCTGTAAGAGAGGGCATTTTCAAAATTGACAGCAGGGAGGAAGCCGAGCACCTGCTCTTGAGCCTTTTTTGAGGGTTTTGTGTTTTAAATTACACGAAAATAGGATTGTTCTATGTCATCCGCGACACTATATTTTAAAGGATGCGGTTTAATTCGATCGAATATTAATGATGGAGGTATGCAATGCGACACGCGACAAAATTCTTTT
>Ga0307444_1000203_pt1 | contig 31190 bp, 32 predicted proteins | sample SalMarSW160340MG_FD_202145 | JGI IMG/M metagenome (GOLD analysis project Ga0307444, IMG submission 202145) | Salt marsh sediment microbial communities from the Plum Island Ecosystem LTER, Massachusetts, United States - SW1603-40 | ecosystem: Environmental > Aquatic > Marine > Intertidal zone >...
CTTTATTCTTCATTTATAAGCTAATGGATATTGTTTTTCTAAACAACAACATAATACTTGTTTCTGTTGATACTACTACTATGAATCCACAAGAAAAGAAGTTGCTTGAAAAAGAGCTAAAACAACTCAATAACCATAAAGAAGAACTTCTTCCAGAAGAGCATTATCAACTATTAAAATTCATTTATCAGACTAATATAACAGGCTCAAAGCCGACTATATCTGATATAATAACGAAACTTAAAATTAGTCGTCCAACAGCAAGAAAGAGAATAGTCCAATTAATGAATAAAGATTTCATAGTAGAAAAAACCAGTGGTAGAAGTAAGCTTATTGAGATTACACCAAAAGGTAAATCAGTTTTTTAACTTTTCATATTTTTCTATTTTTTTTATAATAATTTACGAAATAAATTAAATTATTTAGTATTATATAAACTTGAAAATGATTATTGTAGTTTTAGTTGTGAAGATATTTTTCATTCTTTGTATAAATTTAAAAGAAATATTAATAGAAAAGAAAAATTTACAGAATGACAAAATACGATCAATTCATTCACGCTATAAATATATATTAAATAGCTTGAAGACATTTATTTTATTTAAGATAGAAATACAAGAATTCACTAAACGTACTTTTCCTTCTGAAATAAGAGATATTAATTTTAACAAATTCTACACAACCATTGAACTTCCTGAGATTCGCATTCTGTCTAAAAACATTATAATCCATGAGAAATGGGGAAAAAAATGAAAGAGAATAAAAACAAGCTAAAAATAACAGACAATTTAAATTCACTAGAACAAGTCGAAACTGCTGTTATTAAAAAGAAAATCAAGAAGAATAGAATTTTACTAGTTGAAAATGATGAAGATAACAAGTTTATAATTAAGTTTATTCTTGGTAAATATGATTTTGAAGTTGTTTCAGCTTCTAGTGGTTCTACTGCTTTAGATCTTGTTGATAAGTCTTTTAGTATAGCAATAATAAATAACAATATTCCAGATATTGGAGATACTAAATTATTCACCAATCTAAAATCAATAAATTCGAATATTGATTTAATTGTCATTAGTGATGGATACAATAGAGAGATTTCAGAAGATATAGTTATTATAAAAAAACCAATATCAGCTATCAAATTGTTAAGTGCAATAGAACGAATAGTTACAAGAAAAAAGTATACTAGACATGTTAAAATCTAAATTAAAATGGGGAGTTTATGACATTAACAAAATATTTATCGTTTGATAAAAGTGGGATTCCTATTACAATTGTAGGATTACCTCAAGCAGGTAAAACAACATTCGTAAATAGAATGAAGACAGGAACATTTACAATTCCAAATCCAACAACAGGTATGCATTTCGAGAGAATAAACATTCAAGATATTCATTTTGATATATTTGATTTAGGAGGACATGAAATTTATCGTAAAACAATTTGGGAAAGTTATATAAAATTAAGTTATGGAATTATTTTTATCATCGATTCTGCTAACGAAAGCATCCTAGAAGAAGTAAAGAAAGAATTTTGGAGATGCATAAGTATCAAAGAAAAAGATGAAGAATTTCTTTTGCTCTTTTTGTGTAATAAATCAGATCTTGAAAAAAGTATGAATTTGGAAATTTTGGTGAAGAAACTGGAATTATATAAATTAGCACAAATACCAAATTTAACTTATCAATTTTTCAAAGTAAGTATGAAAACTGGAGAACACTATGAGTATATCATGAATTGGTTGCACAATAAAACAGAGAAAATAACTTCAAAAAGGAAAATTACTCCATTAATGATTCTCATAGCTCAAAAAAGTGGATTATTTATATTAAGCATAGATAAACTAGAGAACAAACAAGATCCGAATCTTGTTTCAGGATTTCTTTCTGCTGTTGAAGGATTTACAAGAGAAGTGTTTAGAAATGAAGGTTTTTTACAATTTATATTAGAAGAAAATCACAAATATATCATTTCAGCTAAAGAAGAAAACATCTATGCGATATTGATTGATAGAGATGATTCACAAGAAGAAGCAAGAAGAATTATAGAAATTATTGATAAATATTACGAGAAAACTAAGAATTACGAATCTTTAGAACAATATATACTACAGATTTTTAGACTAGATATTAAATATTACAACATATCTAGAGCATATTAATTGTATTTAGAACTGTTTCCAAAATCAAGAATTTCAAAAAACCGATATAATTTCTATTTTTTTACATATTTTTCTATTTACTTTTCAAAATAAGTAAAAAGATTCAATTCAATTTCAACAAGATAATTTAGTTTGATTTATTCAAACAAATATTTAGTGGTGGGTTGATGAATAAAAAGGGAAGTCCAATAAATGTTGTGATACTTGGTTTAGAAAATGCAGGAAAAACTACTCTCTTGAATCATATAGCAGGTTATGAATTCACTGAAACACTAACTACAATAGGAGTCAATGTAGAATTAATTAACTATAGAGGAGTAAATTTCCAAGCGATAGATATTGGAGGTCAGCTGATTTTTCGAGAGAACTTATGGGGTCATTATGCTACTTTAGCAAAAGGAGTCATCTTTATTTTCGATATTTTTGAAAAAAGTAAGATTAATGAAGCAAAGATATGGTTTGAGTATATTCAGAATTGGATCGCTGAGGATGCTAAGCTGATTTTTATTGCTAATAAAATAGATCTAAAAGAAGATAATGATAGTTTTTTATCACTTGAAGAGATAATACAAGCTTTTCAATTAGAGAAATTAGCAAAATTTCCTAAAAGAAGTTTTAGAATCTTCGAAGTATCAGCTAAAACTGGTAAAAATGTTAAAAATGCGATTACTTGGTTTTTTGAAAAAATCCTTGATAATATTAAAACTGAAAAAAATGTTTCATTTATATATGTATTAGATAATGAAAATAATCTTGTTTATTGTAATAATTTAGTTGAAAATGATGAAGTTAATGAAGATTCGCAATTAATCTTTGAAACAATTAAAAATATGAAAGAAATGAAAATTAAGCAAAATCTTTTATCTACCAACAATCAAATAATCAATATTGTCGTTGAGAAGAATTTTAGTGTGGTTATTGGGTCTAAGCAAGATATTTCTAAATATGAATTGACTACAGCTACAAACTCAATTTCAGCAATGATAAAAACTCACTATTTACCAATAAACAAACACGTAGAGGAATTACATGATGTAGTGAATACCGCATTTATGAGAAGTTTAACAGAAAAACAAGGTGAATAAATGGTTAGAACTACTATTGCTATTACAGGTCTTCAAAATGCTGGAAAAACATCCTTCTCTCAAAGATTAGTCTCTGGAGCATATATATTGTCTCAACCAACATATGGTGTAGATGTAGAATTTACACAATATAGAGGAGTACCAATACAAATTTGGGATATGGGGGGTCATGCTTCATTTAGAAAACATATCTGGCAGAATTATGTAGAACAATCCTCAGCATTAATTTTCATTTTTGATGCAAGTGATTTAAGTAAAATGGAGGAAAGTGCTGAATGGTTTTGGAACAGTTATGCTTGGATAGCAGAGAAACAAATCCCAATTTTATTTCTAGCAAATAAGTGGGACTTAGTAAAGGAAACAGAAGAAACAATAGACAAAATAGTATCAGGATTTAATTTGAAAAAAATATCAGAAAAAGCTTTAGAAACACCTTTTAGATTCTTTTTTGTTTCAGTAAAAACTGGAGCATTTATATCAGAAGCTATGAATTGGTTAATTGGAAAGAGTTTAAATCAATCTAAAGATCAAAAACGAGAAGTTATTTCATTTGATTTATTCATAAAAATTGATAATTATATAGCTCACTTGCATGATAACACAGATAAAAGAAATATGGTTGCAAAACTTATAAACACCTATAAAGAAAAATGGTCTTCTACAATGGATTCACTTATTGATGTTTTGGAGGAAATTGTTTTTGAAAAATATAGGGTTTTGTTTATTTCTTATAAAAATAAAGCAATTGTAATTTCATCAAAAAGAGAATTTCTAGATCAATCTGTTTTTAAAAACCTAGTACAGGATATTTCTCTTTCTAAATTCAATGATAACATAAATGGTTTTTATAATCTTTTTGAAGAAACAAAATCTGAATTAGAAAAATACTTTCAGGTAGAGATTGCATCATCATTAAGTTGTGATGTCTCAGATGTAACAACTAGTCAATTTACCAATTAGATTAATTCTTTTCTTTGTCGAAATTTCAAGTTATTCTAGAGTTCTAAGAATGACATCAACTGTAAAACCATACTTCTTTTCAATTTGTGTTATAATCAATTCTTTAATCTCAGAAGCATCATTAACTGCAGTTTTGAAAATCACATTCCCACTCTGAATATAAGTTTGTACTTGATCAAAACCTAATGATTCAAAGACAGTTTTAAGTTCGCCCATTTTAATTTTCTTCTGACCACTTACATTTATTCATCTTAACATCGATATGAAGACAGTCATATGAAAAAGATATCAGAAAAAAGTTAAAAGATTTCGATTTGACTAAATAAAACACAATTTACATTCTGTAGTTAATCAAACACCCAAGAAACATTAAAAAGTAGTTTCACCTATATTTTAATGGTGATAAAACGAGTCAAGAGAAGGTAGCTTCTGTTTTCAAATTCTATGTAAAACCATGTGTTGCTGCATTGGAAGTTGAAGGAGACATAAAAATTGGTGATAAACTACTTTTCAAAGGTGCAACAACAGATTTTGAGATGACTGTAGCATCAATGCAAATTGAAGGAAAAGATGTTGAAGCAGTTACAAAAGGACAGCAAGTTGGCATTAAAACACCAGAAAGAGTTCGTCCAGGTGATGATGTTTTTAAGGTATAATCTACACAAACAAGATTCTAATTACCAAGAAGGTATATACGACTTGAATATCGTTATTCACATTTTTGTACTCCAGCTCAATCTCTTTTAAGAGAGCTGAAGAGCTACTATGATATTAATTTATAACAAAAAAGAAAAAGAGGAAGTTGGTTATTACCTTGAATTCTTCTTTTTAAATCGATTATATACTAAAGTGACTAACAACATCAGTGGAATAAGAAGTAAGCTAAGAACTGGAATAAATTCTGAGATTACTGGGTTTACTGTAACAACTACTGTATCCTCTGCAGTGTTTCCTGCAAGATCTTCAACGACAATTCTGAATGAGTATATATCTACAGATAAACCATCAACATCTACTACGATTGGATTATTTGAGTCCCAGTAACCTGAGGTATAGACGGTTTCCGGACCACCGCTTGGATTAATGTAAACCGTGTAAACGTGTGGATTCATATCCGTAGCTGACCAATCTATGGTGTTACCAGTCGCTCCTACTATGTAGTCGAAGTTTGCAACGCCTACTACATCGGGATTGATGAAATCAATAGTGGTCTCGATAATATTAAGCTTGATCTGACCAGGTAGTATTAAGTAATAGATAAGATTTGAACTTTTCTCAACATATAAGACAGAGTTAGGATAAGCGAAGTAGGTTAAAGTCCAAACTTCAGTATATTCCCAGGACTTGCTACCATTAATAGTCATCATATCGAACCAATAAACCCAATTTGCATTATCACCAATTATAGGATTAGGAACGAGGTTAGCAAAAGCGAAGAATTTCTGATAGAGAAACATCGAAGTTGGGTCGACAGAAACATAACCGTTGAGAACATTTATCACTATATAATAATTCATTTCTCCTGTAGTCCCAGTTTCGTCGTAAGAACGAAGGCTTACAAGGGTATTCATTTCAAATGGTGATAACCACTCAACAAAAGTAAAATTATATTCAGCTCCTTCAGTGGTAGATAAGGATAGATATTCCATATTTAAGATATCTCCTTCCTTAAGATTTACAATAGGTATCACATTTACTGAGTTTATTTCTACTGAGTCATTTGATACTGACAAATCATAAAAGTGTCCTTCAATATAAATAGTATTTGTACCATTTTCAAACACAGGAACGAAAAATTCGTCAATATACGGGTAGTTAAATGTCGTAATAAATACATCATTTACATATATGTCTATGTAATCAAGTTCATAAGAATCCGAGACATCAATTTGACATAATACAGATCCTCCTTCTACTGTAGCATAAGGCATTGGAGATTCTATACTCAAAGTATAGACAACTGGATCAAGATATAGTTCAATAATTACACCTTCTCCATCATAGTTAATTACTGCTGTAGTTTCATTCCAATAATATTTATCAGCTGAAGCCTCAATAATATAATTTCCTGGACCTAAGTTACTACAATTAAATAAACCATTGATATCAACATAACCATCAATGATGAAGTAATAGTATTCTGTGTAAAAGGTCACCCATGCACTTTGAATAGGATTTAGAGTCAAACTGTCATAAACATATACTTCTAAATAACCTAGCCCTGGGGTGTACTTTGGTGCTAAAAGTATTTCTAGATATACTCCTTCGCCGTCATAAGTGATATGTGGATATGATTCATTATACCTATAATTTTCAGCGTCGACAAAAATCCAGTATTGACCAACACCTAAACCTGTAAAGTTATAGAAACCATTTACATCAGTAAGTCCAGAATCTATGTATATACCACTATCACCTGTATAAAGACCAACGTTTGCATTTGGTATTGCAGAAAAATTCCCTGCATCAAGAACGTATAATTCAAAATATCCATTTCCCGGAGTATAGGGGATAGGGAGATAAAATTCAACTACCTTTTTTTCACCTTCATAATCAATTGTAAGAAAAGAGTCGTTAAATGCATATCCTTGAGCATATACCTGAATAATATAGTCACCTGTTGCTAAGTCTGTAAAATTACAAAAACCACTAGTATCTGTATTAATACTAGCTATCAAAATATAATCATAATCATAGAGGTCAATGCTGGCATCATAAATGGGCGATAAAGATTCAGCTTCGTAAACGTAGACTTCGATAAAAGCAGTATCCTGAGCGGTTACGGTTAAATAAGTTGAAAATAGAGGAGTAAAAATTCCAAATAACAAGACAAAGAAAACTAAACCAAAGCAGGTTTTATTCTTTTTGTTCATTTTTTCACCTACATATTTTATAAGCTTAAACAATTAGCTTATCAATAAAAATTTTTAACAAATTTTATAAATGTTTTCCATTATTTGAATATATAATATGTTCATCTATTATTTTAAAAAAAAAGAAAAAAGAAGAAAGAAAAATTTTAGAATCTTATTTTACTTTTTTTCTTAGTATAATTATTGGTACTGCTAGAAGAAATATTAGAGGTAAAAACAGATTATTACTAAATTCCATAATCGAGGGTTAATCTGAAATAACATTAAAAAATCAAATTTAAATATAACATAAAATATAATTAGCAGTAATTAAAATATAAAGGGTATATCTGTGAATAGTGAAGAATATGCAATTGTTATTGAAAATTTAGTCAAAAAGTATGGTGATTTATTAGCTGTAAATAATATTTCATTTAAAATTCGAAAAGGAGAAATCTTTGCATTTTTAGGACCTAACGGGGCAGGAAAAACCACAACAGTAGAAATACTTGAAGGAATTAGGAAAAAAACAAGTGGAAAAGCTTACGTTTTAGGGAAGGATATTGATAAGAAGAAGGAATTGGATAGTTTAAAGAAAATTATAGGTACTCTCCCTCAAGAATTTAATACGCACGAAAATTTGACTGTAAAAGAGAATCTTAGATTTTGGAGTAAAATGTATGAAAAATCACTTTCTATCGATTATTTAATTGACTTGGTTAAACTTACAGATAAAACCAAAGAAAGGTATAAGAATCTTTCTGGTGGATTAAAAAGAAGGCTAGGAATAGCTATTTCACTTGTAAATGATCCAGAATTGATTTTTTTGGATGAGCCTACTACTGGTTTAGATCCTAGAGCACGAAGAGAAACTTGGGAAGTGATTGAGGATTTAAAGGAACAAGGAAAAACGGTTTTCTTAACTACTCATTATATGGAAGAAGCTCAAGTTTTAGCAGATGAAGTAGCTATAATTCACAAAGGAGAAATAATAGATATTGGGACTCCTACTCAACTGATTGATAAATACGGAGGAGACAATAAAATCATTGTTAGATGCAATAGTGATGAAGTACGACAACAAATTTACAGTATTCTTTTTGAGTTAGGACCTGCAGAAAATGAGGATAAAGACATAGTTGTTTCAGCAAAGCGAGGAGGTTTATCTAAAGTTGTTGATCTTTTAGAAGACAACAAAATTCCTTATACTGATATAATTTCTCAAAGACCGACTCTTGAAGATGTATTTTTGTCATTAACTGGCGAAGTATTGATAGATAAGAAAGCAGTAAAAACTGCTACATAGGAAGTGCTAAGATGGTAAAAGGTAAATCTATTTTTTCAAAAATAAGATTCAGTTTTCGAAAAATCTTTGGGTTTACTAGTACTACTGCATTAAGTTGGATAAAAACAGGACCTGCACTATTCTTTACTTTCATCTACCCTATTATCATGATACTATTGTTTGGATATATTTTTAGTGCTGGAGGAGATGAAAATCTCTATAATCTCGCTTATATGAATAATGATACTTATCAAGTAGGAGATCAATATTATAGTTATACTCCAGCTTCAATTCTATTACAAAGGCTCGGTTATCAAAATAGTACTCTTGCAGAAGAATTGAATCTAAATTTACAAGAGGTATATTATAATTCTTCACAAACAACTGCTATGGATTGGATGAAGGATAATGATATACCTTATTTACTTGTCATTCCAGAAGGTTGGTCTGCTACATTAAATGAATCAATTACTAATAGTTCAGCGCCAATAGCAAATATCTATTACTACTATGATCCATCTTATACTAGTTCAATGGAAGTAAGAAGTATTATAGACAATGTTCTACAAAAGATGAATATTGAGGAATTTGGTATACAATCGTTTATACAAATCGAAACAAAAACCACTCCAAGTCGTGAAGGTTTAAACTATATTGATTTCTATGTTCCAGGAATTATTATGGTCACAATTTCAACTTCTGGAATGATGGGATTAGTTAGTACGGTCACAGAAGAAAGAAAAACAGGATTGATCTATAAAATATCTTCTACTCCTTTGAAGAAATGGGAATGGAGCTTGTCTCAATTATTATGGCAAGCAATATTAGGCATCATTGTTGCGATATTGACAGTATTAACTGGGTGGGTTGCATTTGGTTTTAACTTAAAATCCATCCATCCTTTGATGATTGTTGCATTAATATTTGGTTCAATGACTTTTGCAGGATTGGCTTTAATTCTTGCGTTTTTTGTTAGGAGAACTGAAGCTGCAATGGCAGTAACAATGGCTTTTGTTTTTCCTCAAATGTTCTTATCAGGAGCTATTTTCCCAGCTGAGATGTTACCTAGTTATATGCAGACTATAGCAAAAATCTTTCCACTATACTATATGGGAGAAGCAATGAGAAACATGATGTTAGCATCAACTTTTCATAAAGTATGGCTAAATTTGGGTATAACAATAGCAATGGGAGTGGTTTTCTTTGTTATAGGTTCAATAATTACAAAATGGAGGAAAGAATAAGTATGTCACAAGAAAAAGATGGTTCAGAAACAAGAAAAGAGAGGAAGATATTTTCAAACTTCTCTATTGGTTTCAAAAGAATAGGGGCTTATATTTCCGCAGCACTATTAGATTTTAAAAGATCCCCACTTACCATGTTTTTCACTGTTGCTTACCCAATTATTCTTATTTTATTATTTGGTGCAATTTTCTCTGATTCAAACACTGCTTTTACTTCCTATAATCTATATATCCAAAGTGAAGGTGATGAGGGGTTTTTAATCCAACCGTCTCCTCCAATATTACTAAATTTTACTGATACTCTGATTTCTGCATTAACTGATATTGAAACTAATGATAGCCAGCCTTTTTTCAACATTAATTTTATACCACTTAAAGATGAACAAAATAACATAATAGATCCTGGAACTTACCTTGAAGAAGTAGAAGGATATATATGTTTAGTAATCCCAAAGAATTTTACCCAAGAAATTCTATTTGATTATCCTACAAATCTTACTATTATATTAGATAAAAATTCTCAATCAGCTTCAATTTCATTAAGTATAATTAACAATATTGTGTATAATTTCAATTTAGCAGTTAATGGCTCTCAAACAAATTTAGGAATGGAAACTATTGATATCTATTTAGGACAACAGATTGAATATTTTGAATTTCTTATTCCTGGTATAATAGCTATAGCAATAATGAACAATGCAGTGTTAGGAACGATTAACAGATATAGCTATTTTAAGAAGCAAGGTTTCTTTAGAAAGCTGATAACAACTCCGATGAAGAAAAGAGATGTAGTACTTGGAGAAACCTTTTGGCAACTAATTCAAGCAATAATTTCAATAATAGCCATACTTTTAATCGCTTGGATGGTTTTTAAACTTCCTCAAGGAGATTTTACATGGATTTTAAGAGTTCTTGATTGGAAAATTATTCCTGTAGCTATTGCTGGGGTCATGTGTTTTACAGGATTAGGGATGATAGGAGCGAGAATAGTAAAGAATCCTGAATCAGGAACAGCAGTTGGGAATTTTATTTCTTTTCCAATGATGTTCCTTAGCGGGGCATTTTTTGATGTTTCTGGTGTACCAGTTATTAGCACCATTTCTAAGATGATACCATTGACCTATATGATTGATTCTCTAAGAGCATCTATGATAACAAACAATCCACCAATAGCGTGGATTAATATGGGTATTAGTTTAGCTTTTAGCGTAGCTATTTTGATAATAGGGATATTACTAACAAAACTATCTGAGGATTAAAGAATAAAATTACACTTAAAAATAGTCTATCAGATTTTTTTATTGTAAAAGCAACTATTACCTTCAGAATAGATTTGTTCAAAACCATGGTGTTCATAAAATCTTCTTGCTACGTTATTCGATTTTGCAACATGAAAAGCTATATTACTCAATCCTTGTTCTTTCGACCAGTCTTCAGCTAAAGCAATAAATTTCGAAGCTAATCCTTGTTTTCGAAAGTGTGGCTCTACAAATACATTAACAATCCAAGCTAAAGACTCTTGAATTAAGTCGAAATCATCTCTTATTTGCAACCACAAAATACCAGAATTTTCTCCTTTTTCTGTTTCTGCTACAAAAATTGAATACTGTGGATTATTTGGGTTCATAGCTTTTTTTTCTTTGTCATAAAAATCTTGAAAAGTTTTTCGTGCTTCTTCTTCAGTAGCATCATTTTCTTCACAATATGTTATTTTATAACTTTGAAAAGTTGTTTCTAGCCAATAATCAAAGTCTTTTAATTTATCCATTTCACGAATTTGAAACATTTTTTTTCTCCATTTACTAATCTTGAAAATAAATATTATTAAAATGAGAAAAAAAATCATAAGTAAAAACATATTGGAATGTATATTGAAAAAAATATCAAAAAAAAAGAAAAAAAATTTCACGGATTTTTCCTTTTTCCTTTAAATGAAAATATCTTAACAAACAATAAAAGTGCAAAAAAACAAATTGCATATGAAATATTAAATTCTGTTTTTTCAGTGGTTGTAGTTGTTTCAAAGATAATGTCAATCTTTTCAGTTTTTACAAGGACTCCTTCTTCTACTCCTTCTACTCCAAAAAAACTATCTTTTTGAACATAGGAAGATTTGTCCGCTAAAATAGCTGTTAAATTGTATTTATTTTGGACCGAAAAATCTTCTCCTGAATTAAAATAAAATTCTAGATTAACTGGATCACAAATATTACTGTATTTAGTTGAATAAACACCTTTTTGATGAACATTATAGAGTAGGTCTGCGCAATATGAGATGTTGAGATCTTCTTCATATTCAACTGCTCGCAGCATATTTGTTGCAGTTTCATATCGTTGGCAAGGATAAGATCCGTGTGTTACATCGTTCAAATCAAAATTGGTAGACACCATAAAATTGTCATTAATTCTTGTAAATACCCATTGACCTGTAGAATTTACACCAACCACAACAGCATCTCCTGTTTTATCAGCATAATGGAACTGAGCTCCAAGGTATCCACTCCATTTATGATTTTCAAACCAATCTATTACTTCTACTACAGTTTTACAATCCCACAGCACTTGTGCGAGAGCATGAGTAGTATATGGAAAATGAGCAGTAGGATTAAGATTCAACTGAATGTCTGGCAAACCGTTTGCATCATAACACAAACCATATTCATTCATACCACCTTGTTCCCAACCGTCCGTTTCAGAATTATCGTTATTATCAAAACCAAAAAAAACCGAACCATATATTTCTTTAATTCCAAAATATGTTGTAGATACATTTTGAGCTGGGATATACCACCTATATGCATTATTCGACTTGTAATCTTCATTATTCCCAAACAATACTCTCTCTCCGGATGTAGCTGTAAATATAGTACATGAAGAAGAAACATGAGGTTGTATGTTAATTGTTGAGTTTCCTTCTATTGTAGAAGGTTGGATTGTTACTAGGATAGTAATAGTAAACATGATTAAAGCTAATTGTTGTCTTTTAGTAAACATGATAACTAAAAGATTCCAGTGTTTTTTTATCTTTTAGTTATAAGTTGTGAGATTACTTTATATATTCTTAACTAACGCTAATTTATATTTGAGTTATGATTTTCACTAATATTTCTGAATAAAACTAGTTTTGCTTCATTTTATGAGCTTATTTTATATATACCCGTCGTAAGTCGCATAAAAATTAATTTAGATGAGAATCTATGTATACTTGTGATAAATATGGCAACACAAAACAATAGAAAGATACTAGGTCTAGGTTTCCGCTTCTATGAACCTAAACTAAAAACAGATAGTATTGAAAACGAAAAACATAGAAGTACTAGCCATATAACACATAAGCAATTGAAAAAATCTCAAGTTAGAGCTAAATATAATTCAATGTTTTATGGCTATTAAAGAGATTAAGAAGTGAATTTAATTCACTACTTTAAATCTAATTTTGAAATATTAAATTCAATCTAGTTTTTTACAAAACTCAGTTAGTATCTTATACTAGAAATAGAATAATAAAATCAATATAGTTGAATTTAAACCTTATAGTTTAATAACATTAAGTTTCTGAAGAAAAAAACAAAATTTATAGCTTCATATATACTATAATGTATTTTTTCATTTCATACTTGATTGAAAGTTTAATGACTAGTTTGAATACTTAAGTATAATCTTCCTCAATCTTTCTTCTAATGTTGGTGAAAAATTACTCTCTTTTATCCACATTTCAACTAGTGAAAGTCTTTTATTAATCCAATTTTGATTATCCATTTCTTTTGATATAAGAAATTCCCATTCAGTTGCAGTTACATGTGCTTGTAACACTTCATTGTTATGTTGGTGAAAAATCTCTTCAGATATAGGAATTTCATTTCTCTTTAGTTCATTTAATTCTACTATCTCATGTAGGAGTAATAGTTTGTGAACAACAATATCAGAAAGAGTTGTAGTATCACCAGTTTGAGTATCAATAGAGAAATAGTTTATCAAATCTTTTGCTTTTACATTAGTCTGGTTATAGCCATATTTAGAAAGTATCTTTGACACTTCTTCGACTAATTCCTGTAAATATTTCTCATCCATTTTCAAAGATTGATTTTTTCTTGACATTTAGACAAAACTCGGAGTGATTGTAACAATAACGATTATAAATTAAAAAAGTAATTTAAAAGTTTGTCGAGATGAAAAAAGAATCAGACGTTTGTATGCATTAGAATAGAATTTTTAGAATTGATAATAACAATATTCTTATCCTAAATATTCTAAAACTTAAAAACTAGTATAACCTTACATGAGTGTTAAATATTATTAAATTAATTGAAGATAAAAACACAGTTGATGCTAATGGAATTAAATACCGACCTTCTGATCATAGGTGGAGGGAGTGCAGGAACAATGGCCGCAATTGTTGCAAAAGAACAAAATCCTGATATTGATGTTCTAATCATAGAAAAGGCTGAGATCAATCGAAGTGGTTCTATTGCCATGGGAATGGATGCTCTTAACATAGTTATTCAACCTGGTTTATCAACTTCCGAACAATATTTGGATTCAGTGAAAATCATAACAGAAGGAATTCTTGACTACAAGCCAAGTTTGGTTATGGCTGAGAGAAGTTATGCATTGTTAAAACGACTTGAAAGTTGGGGGATTCATTTTCCTCAAAATGAAGATGAAGAATATATCTCTTTACAAGTTCATGCCAAAGGAAAATTTTTAGTTGAGATGGATTCACCAGATTTGAAATTAGTTTTAGCAAAGAAGGTAAAAGAAGCGAAGGTAAAAGTTCTAAACCGTACGATAATCACCAAGCTTTTAGTTAAAGAAGGGAGAGTGAATGGTGCTCTAGGATTTAATGTTAGAAGCGGAGAATTTGTTGTTTGTAAAGCAAAAGCTGTTATTCTAGCAAATGGTGGTTGTGCAAGATTTTCTCTTCCTAATTCAGGATACCTTTATGGAACATTTGATTATCCAGGAAATGCAGGAGATGGATATGCTCTTGCCTACCATGCTGGAGCACAACTTACAGGTTTTGAATACACTAGCTGTTCTCCTCTAATAAAGGATCTAAACTGTCCTCTGTTATACATTACTCTTACAAGAGGAGCAGAAGTCGTTAATGCACTTGGAGAAACGCTAGATTTCGAATATCTTTCTCCGCAGTTCATGTTAAATGAACTTCGAGAGGGGAGAGGACCGATTTTTATAAAGATGAATCATTTACCAGAAGAAAGGATTAAGGAAATTGAGAACATCCTTTTTACAACTGAACGTCCGATACAAAAGAGATTTTGGGAGGAAAGAGGAGTAGATTTCAGAGAGGGATTGATTGAGCTTGGAGAAACAGAATATCAACTATGTGGAGGTCATGGGTTTACTGGTATTGTAGTGAATGAAAGAGCTGAGACTAGCCTAAAAGGACTTTATGCTGCTGGTGATGTAGCTTGCGTACCTTTCCAACATTTAACAGGAGCGTTTGTGTTTGGAGAAATAGCAGCAGAAGAAGCAATAAAATACGCAAGTACTATCAAACATATCGAACTTGATCCAAGTTCTTTGAAAGAAGAGGAAAAAAGATTGCAAAACATCATAGATATTAATAAAAAAGGAGCTATATCTGTGCAAGAATTTGAATACAAAGTTAGAAGAAAGATAAGTGATTATGCTATTCCTCCAAAAAATGAAACGAAATTGAATCAAATGTTATGGTGGATTCAAAGATTTAGAGCAGAAGTTTCTGACATAAAAATCTCAGATTATCATGAGTTAAGTAAATTCGAAGAAATCAGATTTATCCTAGATTGTGCTGAGCTATCTGTTAGAGCTTCACTTACTAGAAAGGAAAGTCGCTGGGGATGGTTTCATTATAGAATTGATTTTCCCGAGAGAGATGATGAAAAGTGGTTGAAGCACGTTATTCTCGAGAAAAACAAAACTAATGGAGAGATGAAAGTATCTCTGAGAGACATTAAGGATAGGTGGAAATAATGACATTAATAATTGATGAGAATCTGTGTACAAGTTGTAGTGAATGTGTAGAACGTTGCCCAATGGATATAATTAGATTAGATGAAAACGGAATACCTTATCAAAAATACAATGAGTGTTGGTACTGTGGGGTGTGTGAAGAAGATTGTCCAGAAAATGCTCTTGTAATTGAATTACCTTTTCTTGTTAAATAATTTGCAATATAATATTTGTAATTTCAGATACAGAGACTTAACAATTCTCCGTTTCTACAGATTTAGTTGGTGAAGTTCGAATGCTATCTTCTTGCAAGAGATTCTGAAAAATGCCAAAGGATTCTAATTCCATATCGCATGCATGAGGTTCTATTGGATGTCTTCGCTTTCTCAGTTTCTTGTGTATCCAATCGTAAAACATACTGAAAACATAAAGTATTGACAAGAGTACAACTATTACAGGTCCAGGTGGTAACTGAATAAAGTGAGCAATAAACAAACCTGAGACATTTGAAACTGCAAGTACAATACCAGACATTATCATAGTTCTCTTGATAGTCTTTTGATAGTATAATGAAATAGCAGCTGGAAGTGTAAGAAAGGCTATTAATAAGATAATACCTACAATCGACACTATTACTATGATTGTTAGAGCAACTAGAACGTAAAAAAGTACATTAACAAGCATAATTGGAATGTTTCTTACTTCAGCATATTCCTCATCGAAAAGAACAAGTTGTATGGTTTGAAATCCAAGTATTGCAACCAGCACAATGATAACTGTCAAGATGATCAAAGCTATGAGATCCCAGAATTCTATAGTAAGAATATTTCCAAACATGAAACTAAAAAGATCTTGAGTGTATCCTTCTGTCAGATAAAGGAAAATTCCACCTATAGCCATTCCAAAAGCCCAGATGAAGCTTAAAATTGGATCTAGACGATTCTTAGCTCGTCTCTTAATAACACCAACAGCAGCTCCGCTAAATGCCCCAAATATTACTCCTCCAATTATAGGGCTTATACCTAAATAACCAGCTATAGCTAAACCTCCAAAAGTAGCATGTGAGATACTTCCAGAAATCATAGAGATTCTTTTTATTACAACAAAGGTACCTATGATTGCACAAGGTACAGCAGCAATAATTGCTACAATTAAAGCTTGTTGAAAGAAAAGATATGATAAAATACTACTCATCAATACACTCTCCTGAGACTCTTTTACCTTTTTCTTCATGTACTTCATGAATGTTAATACCATGTGCCATACAGCGATTTATACAGAGAAATTTATCCACATATTCTTCTAGTAATGAAAGGTTATGATCAACAATAAGAATAGTGACAGTTTTACTAAGACGTTTTAGGGTTTCTAAAAACATTTTTTGTAAAGTAACATCAAGACCTGCAGTTGGCTCATCTAATATCAAAATTTGAGGTTCAGTTGCAAGAGCTCTAGCTAGAAAAACTCTATTTCTCTGTCCTCCAGATAATTCGTTGAGTTTTCTATCCTTTAAACTATAAATATCAACCATCTTCATGACTCTTTCTACAATTTCCTTATCCTTCTTTGTTATAAAACCTATAATTTTTGTTTGTACTCTAGCACCTATTATAGCTTCATGCACTGTAATTGGAAAATCAGTATCAACATCTTTTATCTGTGGGAAATATCCAATCTCTCTTCGTTTGTTCTTAATCGGTTGTCCAAACAATCTTATTGTTCCCATATCAGGTTGCAAAATTCCTAGAACTAATTTGACAAAAGTCGTTTTTCCGCCACCATTTGGACCAATTATTCCAACAAACTCACCTTCATGAATTTCAATATTTACATCTTGTAATGCCCAATCTTTGTTGTTGAATGAGAAAAAGAGATCTTTTACTTCTAGAACAGATTTCTCTTTTTCGACTTGAACTGTACTCATACTATATCTAACCATTCTTTTTTCTTCTAATTAAAATAGGTATCGCCACAGTTATTAAAACGAATAAGGTGATACTAATTGTAAAACCTGGAACACCCTTACACACAGGTTCTTGATCTAACTTTACAACCAATAGATCTGTAGTCCAATCAAGGTTATTATAATAGTCACTTGCAAGAGGATAAAGCTGTACAATTTCCACACAAGCTTCTCTTGCAAATGCATCTGCAACAGAAACACTCACTTCCTCTTGGATGAATATTGCTCCAACATCATTAGCTCTTGCCTCATCTATTACTTGTACAAAATGAGCTGAACTGGGATCCTTTCCATCTTCTTCCAAAGCTATAAGTGTCAATCCAAAATCATCTGCAAAATACCCCCAAGAAGGGTGAAAAACTAGCATAACAGTTTTATTAACAGCACTCAATCTATAAGCAATCGTACTGTTCAAATCTGTTAATCTTGAGATATAAGAAGCTGCATTTGTTGCATACTCAGCTGAATGAGCGGGATCGATTTCTTGAAGTTTATCTCTGATAGTTCCAAGCATGTGTATTGTTCGGGTTGGAGAAAGCCAAATATGTGGATCGACATTGCTTGCAACTTGATTCATAACTAAACCTTCGTTATGTACTTGTTCTTGTAACAAGTCCAGACCAATTGAAAGATTTACATATTGAAAACTGGGATTTTCCGAAGCACCAATCAAAGCACCTTTATTGGCTGTTTCAAAATCAGTTAATCCAATAGAAAACCACACATCAGCTTCACTCATAAATATCAGATCATCTGTTGTCGGATTGTAAGTATGAGGACTCTGTCCTGCGGGAATAAGTGGTGAAACATCAACATGTTCTCCCCCTATCTCTTCAATCCATTCAACTTGAGGTACAATAGTTACAGCTACTTTTACTGATGCTTGATTTAACTCTTTTCTCGAATTAACATTATTGACTCCTGCTACCGAAAAAGAAGTAGACAGAATAAAACCTAATAGTAGTAATAATACAGTTTGTTTATATCTCATTTTAATATCCCGTAGCATTTACGATGTTTCGCAAATATTATGAGGAACCGAAAATTTATAAGTATTATTGTCTATCGAAATAAGTAGCAAATGACAGTGCAAGAAAACGAGCTTTCTGTTCAAGAGAACAAAGTTTTGGAATTCATTTACAGATGGTTTAGACCTATTAGAACTGGAGATTTAAGCAAAGAGATGGATATCAAACACACAACTTTGAATTCTCAACTTAAAGCGTTGGAAGATAAGAAATTCATAAAATGGGACAGATATGGTTCGGTCGTATTAACCCCAAAAGGGAAGGACAAAGCTAAACATCTTAACCGTCACCATGGAATATTAGAAACTTTTATGATAGAAATCTTAGGAATGGAGAAAAATAAAGCTCAACTAGAAACACTTTCTCTTGCTCCTGTAGTTTCGTGTAATTTTGTCAATTTGATTGGGGATAAGTTCAACTTACCAACAACATGTGCTTGTGGGAATGAAATACCTACTGAAAAAGAATGTATTAGCTAAGGTTTTTGAAATGATTGATTTGGAAACTGAGAGACTTTTAATTAGAAATTATAGAGTAGATGATTGGAAAGATCTTGCAGAATTAGGTATGAAATATGAAGAAACAGATTTAGCTAAGTATGATGAAGGTCCATGGCCAGATGATTTAGAAGTCTATAAAGGAATGGTTCAAGATCTAGCTAAAAGCGATGATTTTCTCGCAGTTGTTCTCAAAGAGACTAAAAAATTAATTGGATTGATATACAAAGCTGCAAAAGAAAACAAGAAGTATGAATTCGGTTTTAATTTTAATACTGATTATCAAGGGAAAGGATATGCTTCAGAAAGTTGTAAAGTCGTTGTAGACTACATGTTTGATATATTAAAAGCTAATTTAATTACAGCAGGAACTGCAAAAGTAAATGCTCCTTCAAATAAACTGCTGTTGAAATTAGGTTTTAAACAGGTAGGAGAAAAAACAATTGCTTTTAGAAAGGATGAAAATGGTAATCCAATCGAATTTGAAGCTTTAGATTATGTTTTGAAGTTAGAAGATTCGTCAAATTGAGCTAATTCAAACAGAAAAAAATCAAAAAAAGAGAAAAAACACGTAGATGAGTTAATCTAAAATACTGGTGGAGTCTCTAAAGGATAAGGATCAGAATTTCCACCAATCCCTTCTATAATATAACTACCAATCCCTAAGAAATCATCCCAATAATTTCCTGTGTTTGTGTCAACATCATACCAGATATTTACACTATCATCATATGCTTGAGATGATCCATAAGCTGAATTATTCAAGAAAGTATTATGATAGATATAATTGATATCATTATTTACTTCAATGGAAATTGCATAAATATAATTCAATTCAAAATAATTGGAAGTTATTGTACTAGTATCTACATTAGAGTAAAAATAGACTCCCATAGCATTGTAAGTAAAATAATTGTTCTTGATATAAAGTAGAGAATTCTTCTCCAAGTATATTCCAAAGTAATTATATTCAATTTCATTGTTTTCAATAATTGAAGCTCTTGATTTTAACAAGATAATTCCATAAGAATTATGAGAAATCACACTTGATTCTATTCTAATAACAGCAGATTCTTCTACAGAAAATCCTTTATGATTATTATTGACTTCACACTCAGAGACACTAGTACTAGCTGAATAACCGATATAGATACCTAAATTATTATTCTTACTTACACATTGAGTAAGGCTAGCAAGCTGTGAATAATAAATTATTATACCAATTTCGTTGTTTTTACAAGTATTTTCTGTTAATATACAACCAGATGAAGAATCAACAATAATTCCATACCCATTATTATTACATTCATTTCCAATTAGAGCAGTTTGTGGTGAATAATAAATTACGATACCTATTCCTGGATTTGCGTCACAAATATTCTTTGATATAACCGCACTGCCTGGAGCTACTGATTCAATCGAAATTCCTATCTTTGTAGCATTGATATAACAATTCTCTATTACAAAATACTTCTTTGTATTCCAGATACTTATACCAATTAAACTATCAGTAGTTATATTATACTCTGAAATCCTATATGGATTGCTTTCGGTTCCTCTGCCTGGAAAATCATAATCTTCAAAATCATCATCACCCCAAATTACTATTGCTCCATGTTCAACATAATTGATAACATCATTATCATTTTTATATTCTAGAACAACAAAAGTCACCGTAACTGCAGAAATTGCTAGGATAAGTGTTGTGATTGCTCCAATCAAGATAGGCTTTCTTGTAAGTATCATTTTTTCACCACATAACTGTTTTCTTGAGAATTGATGAATAATTGCTTGATTCTTTGTTACAACTCAAACAGAACTTTGTTGTAACCAAGTTTTTCTTTTCATTTTCATCAATTTCAATATTTAAGGCTTTTAATATATTTTGAGGAGACTTCATTCAATCACCTTCATCCCGCTTTCTGTCAATCTAATGACAAAATTCCTTCCCCATCGTTCTCGTTTCACAAGTCCTTGTTCTACTAACGGTGTAATATTTCGAGAAATTCTCGATTTAGTAAAACCTGTTTCTGCACACAATTCTTTTTGCAAAATCTTCCCATTATTTTCAGAAATTAAACGCAAAAGTGTTTTTTGAGTCTCAGACAAATAAATAGTAGAAATCTGTCGGACAACCTTTTTCTCTCTTTTTCTCATGAATAGGATAGTTAAACCAGCACCAAGGATTATACCACCAAGTACTCCAAGTACTATTGCCGTTACAGGAGTATCTTGAAGAGGTTTGTTAAATCTTACAAAGATAAAAGAGTCTTCTAAAGCATTAAGATTCTCAAATGTCCAAGATAAATAGACACGCTGACCAGCTAATGCAAAGCCATCAGAGGGGAAATAAGATGTAAGACCGTCTTCTTCATGAATGAAACTCCGTTCTGGAATCTTTACTTCTATAAGCTGTTCTTCAGTGAAGTAGGTTACAGAAGAAGAAAATTCGAAATAATAATAAGAGTGTCCATTTTCAGCAACAGGATAGCGTTCTAAATTGTACCAGATATCAAAAGAAGTAGTACTATTAGCAACTAATTCAGTGCGAAAAGAGATATCAACTAGATGTGATGATTCAGAGATCGCAGTATCATCAAATATCAAACTGCCATTATAATCTGTTACAATTAAATTTGACATGGTTTGGTTAATCCACACTTCAATTGAATCTAAAGTTGAATTTTGAGTGTTCCTTACAGTAAATCTCTCAGCTACTTTAATCTCATCAATCTGAATAATATCAATCTTGATATTGTGCGTTTCAACTGTGAAAAGGTAAGGATCTAAGGACATTGAAGGTGAAGATTTTTTTTGAGAAGAGAATGCTAATGCATCACTTGATATAAAGGCAAATAGAATGATGAAAAATAATATGATTTCTCCTGTAAGTTTTAATTTGCCTTTCACTTGTAAAATCCTCTCTAAATATCTAATAAATCTTCTCTCTAGTAGTACTTGTACCATGAATGAAAGACAAACACTATTTAATTATACTATGAAATCCGAACAGAACTTAACTGCAACAATGGTTCTATGTTTCAATTCACTAAAAAAATGCTTTATTTTTACAATTTTAAAAGGAAAAGTAGGATGCAAATGCATCCTTTTTTCTTCCACTGCTTTAAATCAAATAATAAGGTTTTGAAAAGAAACGCGATTTTCGCACATCCGTTTTAAAGGAAGTGAATGATCAGTTTCTTTTTGTGGTTTGCTAGACCACAATTAAACAATCACACAAACATTGATAATAAATTGGTAATTTCTTTCTCGGAACTATAACGCAACTGGAAGGTAACTATTAACTAGAACGTAGAATATCTCTAAATATTCCATTTATGTTTATAATTTATATAGTCTAATACTACATTGTAAATAGATGTCTCAGATAGATTTAATTTCATTTTGTGGTATCAATTGTTCAGAATGTCCTGCTTATATTGCTAAAAGAACTGATGACTGGGATTTGAGAGAGAAAACTGCTAAAGAATGGTCAAGTCCTGAATACCCCATTAAACCAGAAGAAATCAATTGTGATGGGTGTATAACTAGAGATAAACAACTAATTTCTTTCTGTAATAGCTGTCATGTGAGAAATTGTGGAGTGGAGAGAGATGTTCAAAACTGTGCTCATTGTGAAGATTACTTATGTGATAAACTTGAAAATCTTTGGAAAATGTTCAAGACAAACGAAGCAAAAGAAAATTTGGTTAAAGTAAGAAGTAAATTGGCATCATGAACATTTAGGTTTCGAATAAGAAAAATATAAGAAGAAAGAAGTATCTTTCTAACTATAAGGTTCTATTCTTCTTTTTAGCCATACAGAAGCTAGAATTAACAAGGAAAATGAAATTATAAGATAGGAAGAAGTATTAGTTTTAGTAGTTTCACTTGAAGGAGTAGTAGTAACAATATTTTCTAAAGATATAGTGATTGTGTCTTCTATCGTTGTTTCATTAAGAGATTCATTGAACACATGTACATCAATTAGCAATTCTGATTCTGTAACAGTTACATTACAATAGTGGTAATCAGAGAAATAGACATCATTTTCAAGAGCGCCACTGGTATCCCCTGCATTAGCTAAAGGAGCACCTGCTCCTCCCGTTACTATATGCTGAATTCCTTGTCTTTTTGTGTTGTAGTAATAATGATCATGCCCTGCAAAAGTTAAAATAACATTATATTCAAGGAACAGCGGTTCAAGAACCGCACCTATAGCTGAAGCTTGAATAGATCTTGATGAATCTCTTACAGAATAGCAAGGCCTATGAAATATAGCAATCGTGGTATTCATAGTATTGGTACTTAAATCGTTAGTTATCCAATCGAGTTGTTCTTCTGTAATATCATAAATATAACCTCCATCATAGACAAAGTATTCATCTGTATTTATGAAAATAAAATGGATAGAATTGTAATCAAAACTGTAAAATCTTTCATTTCCCGGAAGTTCAACATTTGCCATATAGGTTGAAAAATTAGTTTCTGAAGGTCCATAAGTTCCATTAGGGAAAGAATAAGTATACATCTCGTGATTACCAACAGCACAATACATAGTAATATTATTCTCTTCTAGACAATCAACATCAGCATAGAAAAGATCCCAATCATCTTGTTCTCCACCATCATTAACCATATCTCCAGTATGAATAATGAATTCCATATTTGGGTTGTCCGAGACCACTGTATCAAAAATGCTTTCTCTAACAGGATTAGAGATATTTTCATCCCAATTTCGAGAATCTCCTAATGCAATAAAAAACCAAGGTTCAACTGAATCATCAGCTGAACTCACGAGGGAGGAGTTTTGAGATATACAAACTAATGATTGCAAGATAATAATCAATACCAAGAAAGATTTGAGTTTACTTATCATTTTTTTTCTCCTTTTGTATAATTAGTAAAACTATCTTTATTTAGATATAAATAGATTAGCTGAATATCAAAGCGAAACTATTGAAATTATCAAAAAGATAGAGTAAGGTTTTGTGAACAATTTATTTGAATTTCAAAAAAAATAATCAAATATATTAAAAAAGAGAAAAGAGAGCTTAATGCTTTCTTTTAATAATTATAATTAATGAAACTGAGAAGAACATAGTTAGCATAAATAAAAAGAAATAACTGTTACTATATTCTGGTATTGAAGGCACAGAGCCTAGAGGATACAAATCCTGACTTCCCGCACCCCCATCTATAGCATAAGGCCCATATTCTGGACCCCACCCGGACCAAAAGTTACCTACTAATCGCACATCATCATACCATTGATCACCGATAGTATCTGAAGCTTGTACTGTTGTTCCAGCAAGATTATTGTTGTTGAAATTATTAAAGTATATTTTGTTCAACCCTGGAGATGTACTCATTGTTAATCCATAAGATGTACTTGTATCAAAGGAGTTGTTAGTTATAAGGCATCCAGCAGAACCTTGAACTGACATACCATAGAAATTCTCTGTAAGATAGTTGTTAGTAACATTTACCATACTACTATCTCTCACATATATTCCTAAAAGACTAGTAGAACAGATATTATTTTTAATTACTGTACTATTAGTATTAATTATATTGATTCCTTTATCTGTGGTATCAGTACAAGTATTTCCGTCTATTATAATTCCAACAGAATCAGTAGCAATAATTCCTACTTCTGCAGCAATTGTGTTATCCTTTATATATGTGAAGTTTGAGTTATCCAAACTAATTCCATAGTCTAAGTCTACTAAGTAGTTCTCTCTTACCTTTCCATTTACAACTCCATCAAGTTTAATACCGAGATTTCCTGTTGATATAATCACATTATTATAAATATCAACTGTTCCTTCTCCTATTGTACTGTATTTACCAACATAAATTGCGTAATTTGTATCTGTTTTTAAGAAGCAATTTTGTATGATAAAGTACTTAGTTGTGTATCCACCAAAGTTGAGACAATAATCTCCATTTGTGGTGATATTGAGATTTTCTATTCGATATGGATTATAAGATTCTCCTATTCCTGGAAGGCCATAAGTTTCAAAATCTGCATCAGTGTCAATAGTCATAGGTGCATGATCTGTTAAATCATGAATTCTTGGTTGATCGACAACGGGATTAATTGTATCAGAAATCACAAAAGTAGTTGATTCTCTATTTGATGATAATAATAAGGAAATAGATAGAATCATGAATAATATAATTTGTATTTGTTTGTTAGTTTTCATATAGTTTCTTCACCGAACTTAATTTTTAGAATGTGATAGTTTTAAAATATACATTTAGTTCTTAAATTTTGTGAGAAAAGAAGTTGAAAAATCTATTTTGTATGATTGATAGAGTTTGAAATAAAATTTATAAAAGTTCAAGTAAAAGGAATTTGATTAGGATTTAACCATGAGGATTTGAAATGAAGCTTAGAATTCTTGGAAATAGTTCTCTTAAAGTATCAGAAATCAGTTTAGGTAGCTGGTTAACTGTTGGTGGAAAAAGTCTATCAGACGAAATTCCTGGTTCTCCTTCCATAGAAGAGCGAGAAACAGGATTAAAGATTCTTGAAAAGGCTGTAGATTTAGGTATCATTTTCTTTGATACAGCTCCAGGATATGGCAAAGGTAATGCAGAAAGAATGATTGGGGAGTTTATGCAAGATTACGACCGAGATAGCTTTGTTATAGCTACTAAGGTCTTCTTTCCTATTGAATGGGATGATAATCGCTTTGGAACTAGCAGGAAAAGTATTCATACAAACATAAAAGAATCTCTAGAGAGGTTACAAACAGATTATATTGACATTTACTACTGCCACATGTATGACAACTTTGGGAATATAGAGGAAACAGTTAGAGCTATGAATCATATGATAGATCAAGGAAAGATACTCTACTGGGGAGTTTCGAATTGGACAGCTGCAGAGATAGAACGTGTTTATGGTATATGTAAAGCTGAAGGTTTAGAAGCACCTATTGTGTTGCAAACCAAATATAATCTACTAAACAGGGAAATTGAACTATCCCACTTGTCTACTTTTAATTATACAAAAATAGGTCTAGCTACTTATTCTTCTTTAGAGGAAGGAATACTTACTGGCAAATATAATCATGGAATACCTTCTGATGCACGACTAAAGAAACTTAAAGGAACTGTATTCGAAGAGCTTTCTACAGAGTTTTTCAACAAAAAACTAACAGAAGAGAATCTAGAAAAACTAAGAAAACTAGAAGAATTAGCTAAAGAACAAGAGATTTCTATGGCTCAATTATCACTAGCATGGCTATTATCAAAAGATTTTGTAAAAACAGCAATAGTTGGTGCGAGTAAAGTAGAACATATAGAAGATAATGCGCATACATCTAAACTTAATCTAGAAAAAGCTGTTTTTACAAGAATTGAAGAGATAATGGATAATGAACCTGTAGACCATGGTGAGCATGCTAGATGGAGTTATACTGTTCTTACTAAGAAATTTAAAGAGTGGAATAATAGACTACCTTCAATTGCTCAAGACAGAAGAGAAGCAAAGAAAGAAAAAGAAAAAGTAGAAGATTAGAAAACTATGTCGAGTGTCTTTACTTGATATTAAAGATTCTGTACTAGACTTTTATTCAATTCAGATGGATTATCATTCTGATAAACTGAAAATGATTTAAAAATGTTCATAAGTAATAATCTATTGAAATGTAAGTTGTGAAAGTACTGAGATATCTAGAAGTGTTGTTCTTAGTAAGTATAATAGTATTACCTATTATCATCAATACTACAGCTCTAACACTTTGTGCATCTTAAAGTTGGTTATAAAGAAGGTGATGTGATCTTCGATCTATTTGGTTTCATTAAATAATATCTGAAAGAGTTATGTACCACAACAACAAAGTTATACACCAAACAAACAGATATTGAACCCAATACATATTGGTGTGACACCAAACTTAAATATAGACTCCTTAGAAATCATATTAGATGGACAGATATGGCAGAATTAATTACTTATGCTATTTGGATTTATTTTTTGTTTGGATTGTTGGCTTTTCTTTGTGAATATATAGATTCAGCACTAGGAGGAGGATACGGTACTCTAATCGTTCCTTTACTGATTCTTATATTTGGAATACAAAGTGCTTATCTAGTTCCTGCAGTTCTTTTTACTGAGATTTTTACGGGATTTGGATCCGCAGCTTTACACCATTTTGTAGGAAATGTGAATTTCTCTTTTAAAAGAAAAAGGGAAGATGCAACGATGAAAGTAGTGGCTAGTAAGTTAGATAATCTTGAAAATGGTCATCTAACAGAGAAAAATCGTGAGATTAATAGTACATTGCATTTAAAAATGGATAATTTTTTCAAGAGCTTTAAAGCTTCTGATGATTTTAAAGTATCAGCAATTCTTGCAGGTTTTGGGATTATTGGAGGGGTAATTGCAGCCTTTATTGCATTAACCATTTCTAAAACAGCTTTAAATACATATATTGGTATTTTAGTCACCTTAGTTGGTATATTCGTTGTATCTAAGTTTAAATGGAAATTCTCTTGGTGGGCAATTTCTGGAATAGGATTGTTAGCAGCATTTAATAAAGGATTGTCAGGAGGGGGGTATGGTCCGCTTATTTCAGGGGGACAAATAATGGTAGATAGAAATCCAAGACAAGCTGTAGGTTCGACTTCACTCGCGGAGGCAATTGTTTGTGTTGCTTCTATAATTATCTATTATGTAAATCCAATCCATATTTCAGCTAATATCAATTATTGGTATCTTGTTGATGCTCTATTAGTAGGTAGTATGTTATCAGTACCTTGTTCGGTATTAACTGTAAAATATATCCCAATCAAAAAACTGCAACCGATAGTGGGTATTTTCACATTATTATTAGGGATTTTCATATTGCTGAAAACATGGGTACCAGGATTATCAGGATGAAATGATTATTTTATAAGATTGTGGTATTCCACCACTCTCTTACCAAACGCTTCGATTCTTAATTTACCAGCTGAATATTACTGACAGTATTGTAAATATTGAAACCAGTAAAATTGCTATTCCTGAAATTAAAGTTAAATGCTTTCCGCCTATTTTCCCTTTAATTTGATGTCCAAATAAAGCTCCTAAAAGCAGAGTGAAGGCTAAAACTAACAAGATATACCAATCTATTTGTAATTCAGAAACAAAAGATCTAACAACATATGTAAGACCTCCAACAAAAGTTTTCATTACAATGATGAAGAGAGATGTACCTGTAGCTTTCAAAGGATCTATTCTGAACAAAAGTATAAAAATTGGTACTTGGATCCAACCTCCACTTATACCAAACAATCCTGATATTGCACCTATAATTAAACCTAGTACAAACGCTATAGATAAACTAATGTCATGTGCAAATTCACCGTTATGTATCCTATATAATGGTTTTATCTTTCCTAAAAAGGTTAAGAGAACTGATTCTCGATCTGAATTATCAGTGTTTTTTTCTTTTTTTCTATCTTTTATATATTGTGCAATCATTCTGATACTAAAGAATAAAGCCAAAACTCCTATCAAAATCACAACAATTGTTTCTTTTATCTGATGAATACTCATTGCTCCAACAAAAGTTCCCATGACTGAAGGTATTCCAAAAATTAAACCAAATCTTAAGTCAACTTGGTTTCTTTTCCATGCACCAATTGTACCTAACAAAGCAGGAAAAAATAATGCAGTTAAGACTGTAGCAACAGCTGTCTCTGCTTCTATAGAAAAAATGAGAATAAGACTCGGAACGAGAAAAATTCCCCCTCCAAATCCCGCAATATTTCCTAAAATGCTGACTACAAAGGCAATCAGACCAATTAACAAAATTTGAAATATTAGAAGCACAAATAGTCTACACTAATTGTTCTTTTAAAATATTGTATGAGATGCTACTTCTCTATAGTATTCATTTTATTCAAATGTTATTACGACGTGACCTTTCTTAGTACCTTTTTCAATATATTCATGAGCTTTTGCAGCCTTTTCAGCTACAAAGATTTTATCAACAACTGTTTTTATTTTTTCTTGCTCTATCAGTTCCTTAATATAAATTAAATCTTCAGCTTTATCTTCTAGAAGACCAAGAACAGTATTTTTGTTAGTTGTAATTTTCAACCATAATATCTGAAATAATTTTAACAATCCAAATGTTGCAAAAACATAATAACCTTCTTTCTTTAGTGATTTCTTGCTTTTTGATATTGAACTTTTTCCATTTGTATCAAAAATCACATCATATTTATCGCGGTTCTTAGTGAAATCTTCTTTTGTATAATCAATCACTTTATCTGCTCCAAGAGACTTTACATAATCCATTTTCTTTGTACTACATACTCCTGAAACTTCTGCATCAAATAGTTTAGCTATTTGTACTCCAAAAGAACCCACTCCTCCTGAAGCACCAAATATTAGAACTTTTTGTCCAGGTTGGATATTTGCTTTTCTTAAGAAATATAGTGCAGTTAACGCTCCTTGAGGAATTGAAGATGCTTGTTCAAAAGTCAAATTATTAGGTTTCAATGCAATTGTCCCATCCTCAGGTAAACAGACATATTCAGCATAAGCACCTAATTTGTTCAGGAATGCATAAACTTGATCTCCTTTTTTGAACATCTTCACATTTTTCCCAATCACATCTATTTCACCTGCCAAATCAGTACCTAAAAGAGTTTGTTTTGGTTTTCTAAGACCTGAACTTAATCTACTCATTAACCAAAATCCTTGAGGTGCTGTACTACTTCTTTGCCAACAATCAAATAATGTCACAGATACAGCATGAACTTTGATTAAAACTTCATTTTCCTTTGGAATAGGTTTCTTAATTTCTTTTATTTGAAGAACCTCGGGAGAGCCATATTTCTCGTAAACTATTGTTTTCATTAAACTCACAAAATCCTATGTAGTGTCAAAAATATTCTACTGCTATTAAGTGTTACTTTTCAAATTTCGAAAATTAAGGAATTGAAAGAAGACCTACTTTGTTTCAAACATCCTTAAATTTTTTACGATGAATTTGAGAAATCAATACACTAGTCAATAAAACGACAATAATTGGTAGAAATGAGTAATTGGTTTTAAGAGGTTCTGAGATCTTTTCTGCTTCTTGTATTGCTGCTGTAGCATTGACCATCCCATAACCATAATAAATATCTTTTCCGGGAGTTCCGAGATCAATAGCAGTGTTGTGTAGTATTTCTCGAGTTTTTTCTAGAGTTATTGACCTGTTTAACGACTTCATTAAAGCTACAATTCCTGTAACTTGAGGAACAGCAAAAGAAGTTCCAACCTTATAATAATAGCAACAAGGATACCAAGTACTATACAACCAGTAAGATGTAGAATCATCAAAATCTCCGCCAGGTGCTACAAGTTCAAGTTTTTCTCCATAATTGTTGTAATCAGCAAGTTGATCAGCATAATCAGTTGCACCGACCACAATAACTTCATCATATGCACCTGGAAAAGCTATTTCATTCAAACCTCCTCCTAAATTTCCTCCAGAAGCACCTATCATGATCACATTATGATCGTATGCATATTTGATAGTATCTTGGAGGTCAGTAATATTATAAAACTTATCTAGACTAAAATTGATAACATCAGCTCCATTATCGACAGCATAACGGATAGCTTCAGCTAACTTTCCTGAAAGACCATATAAATTGTAATCCCACACTTGTACATTCATCAGAGTTACATCGGGAGCTACTCCAACCATACCTGCACCATCCATCTCTGCAGCAAGTATCCCTGCCACAAAGGTTGCATGACCATTTATCTGTACATCTCCATCTGGTCCAGGAACATTATCACCATAAACGAAATCCCACCCATATCGATCATCGATGTAGCCATTATGATCATCGTCTTTACCATTATCAGCTTTTTCATCTTCATTAATCCATTGACAATGAGTTAGCTCTGGATTAGAGAAATCTATACCTGCATCAATAACTGCAACAACTATCTCTGGTGATCCTCTAGTAATCTCCCAAGCACCTTTTATGTTTATTCTATCTAAATACCAGCCCATTTCTGAATCATCTACAGTAAGAGTTTTGGTATTTGAGGCAAATTTACTTGAAACAGTCGGTATGAGAAGAATAAATACTATTACAGAAAACAAAAAACTTCTTTTCAGTCTATTCATTGTTAACTCAAGAAGATGGAATCTCA
>Ga0307444_1000205_pt1 | contig 31137 bp, 26 predicted proteins | sample SalMarSW160340MG_FD_202145 | JGI IMG/M metagenome (GOLD analysis project Ga0307444, IMG submission 202145) | Salt marsh sediment microbial communities from the Plum Island Ecosystem LTER, Massachusetts, United States - SW1603-40 | ecosystem: Environmental > Aquatic > Marine > Intertidal zone >...
ATGCAATCCACCGAGCACCGGGATGTGGGTGGCGACGATGACCGGGGCGCCAGGCTCGACGCGCATCAGATCCGCCTCCAGCCACTCGAGCGCATCGGCGCCGAGGTATCCGATGTAGCCGCTTCCGTGCCAGAACACGTCGTCGAGGACCACGTAGTGGGCGAGCCCGCGATCGAAGGAGTAGTAGCGGGGCCCGAACCGGTGGCGAAACGTGGCGGCGGACGCCTCGTCGGTGCGGGCCTCGAGGTCGAGGTCGTGGTTCCCGATGGCCTGGAAGAAGGGGATCCCGAGCCGCGATACGCCCCGCTCGTACTCGGGGAATAGCTCGAGCCGGTCGTACATGATGTCGCCGTCCGAGATCCCGAACGTCGGGACGTCGCGCAGGTCGCGGATCGTCTCGCGGATGTCGGGCACGGACTGGTCGTGGAACCAGCCCATCTCGTCCCCGTCCTGCGTCTGGATGTCGCCCAGCAGGAGCAGTGCGTGTCGCTCGTCCGACAGCCCCAGGGGCTCCAGGTCGAAGGCCTTCGTCATCTCGTCCCGTGACTCATCGAGGGGCTGGTAGAAACGGGCCGTGCCCGTCTGGTTGCACGGGATCCGGTGTCCCGCCGGGAGCCGGACCCATACGAACTCCCGTTCCGATGAGCTCACGAGCTCGTAGCGGCCCTCGCCATCCGTGTCGACCACCTGCAGACCGTCCGACACCGGGACGCCGGGCAGCCCTCGACCTGCTGAGCGCACCACACCGCGGATCCGGACGGGGCGCGCGTGGATCGCGCGCCGCCAAAGCGGGCCGTAGGGGTCGGCCAGCACGCGCGCGGGCAGGGAGGCGATCGCCGCCGTTGCAAGCGCACTGGTTCTGAGGAAGGTCCGTCGATCCAGACTGCGCGGGCTCGGTGCGAGGAACATTTCGACATCCTCATTCGTGGACGGTTGCGCGGCAACACCGACGTTATGTCTTTCGCGTCGCGCGTGGTCGTTCATCTGGGTCACACGTGGGCAACGAGCACGCTGAATGTAGGGAGGACCGGGTCTCGCGTCCCCACACTCCGCTTGACCGCCGCGCGCACCAGCGTATGGTGCAGGCGGAGCCTCGGCTCTCCAGAGGCGGAGCCTGCGAGCCGGTGGCTGGAGCCGACACGTCATGCTTCGTTCCGGTGGGCACAACACTCGCATGGGCACCATCGACACCTCCGCGATCCTCTTGCCCGGCGGGCTCCTCGCCCTGCTCCTCGCGATGGCGTGGACCTACAACCGCCTCGTGAGGAGCGCCGAGCGGACGAAGGAGGCGTGGTCGGGGATCGAGGTTCAGCTCGGCCGGCGGGCCAGTTTGATTCCCGCGCTGGTCGAAGCGGTCCGGGGGTACGCGCGGCACGAGCGAGCGACGCTCGCCGAGGTCGCGGAGGCACGGACAGCTCTCCAAACGTCTACGGGGGCTCGCGATGCCGGGTCGGCGAACTCGAGGCTCACCGGGGCCATCGATCGGCTCCTCGTGCTGGCCGAGGCGTATCCCGAGCTCGAGGCCTCCCGGAGTTTTCTGGCGCTGCAGGAAGAGCTCGCGGATGTGGAGGAGAAGATCGCGTTCGCCCGCCAGTTCTATAACCGGAACGCACTGGAGTTCAACACCGCCATCCGCTCGATTCCCGGGGTCCTCGTCGCCTTCCCCATGCGGCTGCGCCGCTTCGACTTCTTCGAAGCCGGTGAGGAGATGCGGGAGGCCGTACGGGTCCGGCTAGCGGAGGCGGACGGCGCGGCGGGCCGTTGATGCCGAACGGCGATCAGGCGCCGCCCGTGCTCGTCTACGACCGGATTGACCGGAATCGTCGTCGCACACGTGCGCTGCTGTGCGTATTCGCCGGCGTCCTCCTTCCCTTCTTCGCCGCACTCCTCCCCCCGATCACGCTCGTGGCGCTGTGGACGGTCGCGGCATCGGAGCAGGAAGCGCGCGAGCCGCTCCGGACGCTGATCACCGCCGGCGCGCTCGGATTGGCCTGGGCGCTGATCGCCGTCGTCTGTGCGGTGGCCATCGAGGTATCACGGGCCCGGGGATGGGCGCTCGCCCGGACCCGAGCCTGGCCCGTGACGGCGGCGGAAGAGCCGCAGCTCTGGCGAGTGGTGGAAAACCTCTGTATCGGCGCGGGTCTTCCGATGCCCACGCTCTACGTCTCCGATCAGGGGCCAGCAAACGCCTTCTCGGTAGGGACACGCCGGGGGGAGGTGGCGCTGGTCGTGACACGATCGCTGCTCGGGCTCCTCGACCGGCGGGAGCTCCAGGGTGTCATCGCGCATGAGCTGTCCCATATCGGGAACGAGGACATGCGCCTCAACACCATACTCGCCGCCCTGCTCCAAACGCTGCGTCTGCCCTGGCAGCTCTTGAACCTGGCGGGTCAGCGCCTGGCACGGGGATGCCTGGTCCTGAGCATGGCCGCGCTGGCCTTCGCGGCGCTCGGACTCCTCTCGATGGTGGTGTTCGCCCTGGGGCTCATCGGCACGTCGGAGGTCGGGAGCCGTCTTCGCGACGCGCTCGCGACCGACCCGGAGATGAGAATGGCGGCGGCCGTGGAGCTGGGCATGGCGGTCATTGGCTTCGCGATCACCGCGGGTCCGGCCTACCTGCTCGCGGGCGGTCGCTGGCTGGGCATGGCCGCGGGTCGGGCGGTCCTGCGCGAGCGCGAGCTCCTGGCCGACGCCGACGCGGCCCTCCTCACGCGCGACCCGGAGGGGCTCGCTCTGGCTCTCGTCAAGCTCCAAGGGGCCTCCCTGAGGGGACCCGCCTGGACACACTCCTCCATGACGCACCTGTTGATCGTTCGACCCGTCGGGGGCGAAGACTCCTGGTGGGAGCGGAGCGTTCACACGCACCCGACGCTCGACGAGCGTATAGAGGCCCTGGTCCGCATGGGGGCGGGACATCCTTCCGATGCGTTGAGGAGGGCCCGGGACGAGCTCGGCATCAAAGGTGCGATCGGAGGCGGGGCACTCCGCCCGTTCGGTCCGGTCGAGCCCGACCGGTAGGGGTCCCGACCGGCCGCGGCCCCGCCTCGCTTACCGTCGCCCCCGCTCCACCCGGACATCACAGCCTGCTCAGCCACTCCGGATACGACATCGAGCGCTCCGCCGTCAGCACGAAGGCGGGGGGGAGCCCGGCCGCGAAGGCCCGCACGTTGCGCACGAAGTCCTCGTGCATCTCGGGATCCGGGGGATACGCCTCGAAGCCCAGGCTCCAATGCTCTCCGTACGCTTCCGTGCGGATCCTGGCGAGCTCGATGGTCAGCCCGCGATCGACGAACGAGCCGGCCCCGGATGGGGCGATCTCCTCGTCGCGGTCGCCCGCGTCGAATCGGATCTTTCGCAGCATGCGGATCTTCTCGACGCCCAACCCGATCTCCCCCGTGACGAACGGGGCGAGCAGCGACCCGGGGACCTCCGCGTCGGCATAGGACCATTTGAGCCAGCGTTCGACGATGCCAACGGCGTTGGTGTCGAACCCGACGGGGCCGGGGATGGACGTGCGCGCTTTGTATTCGAGCCGCACGCCTCCCCCGCTCGCCCGCTCATCACGCAGCTTGATCCCCATGTCGACCTCGCGCGGATCGACACGGACCGGCAGGCAGACATAGCGGTCGCGCCGCCACGCCTCGGGCCACTCCGGGCGCGGGACCTCCACCTCCACGGGCCACCCGCCGGCGCCCCGGAACGCGTCCACGATCTCGACCTCGCGCGCGCCCGCGAGCGGGCCCTCGAAGAACCACCGGCATTCGTGGCTGGCGAATCGCACGGACACCACCTCCTCGGGAGGGGTCGGACGTCGTCTCAGTCGGTCGTGGAGACGGCGGCGTCCCCGGAGCCGGACGCGCTCCCCGGCGGTTCCAGACGCCATGCCGCCCAGTATGCGCCGAGGCGCGCCACGAAGCGGCCGGGGGCTTCGTGCCAGATGCGGAGCCCCAGCGGGCGGGCGAGCTCGCGGAGCTCATCCCGCCGTGTCGTGCACAGGGACGTCAGGGCCGCGCGCTCCGTGCACCGGGGCGCCAGGGACGGGGTCCTGGCGAGCCGGTTCGCGAGCACCGACAGGTCGTGGGACTCGCCGATGAGGTCCGACAGGTCGTGCAGCGAATCCGCGAGGCCACCCAGCACCCCCGGCCACGATCCCTGGAGGATGCGGACGTGGTACCACAGGTATTTCACCCGCTTCCGCCACTCGTGGAGCCGGCCGAGGCCCCCGTCTCCGTACACATCGTCGCGTCGCGCGCGGCCCCGCCCGTACACGCGTCGCAGCCCCGGTGCGATGGTGTCGAAACTGTCCTCGCCGAGCGGCCACTCGTCGATGCGCGACAGCGAACCCTCGAGCGCTTCGGCCACGCGCTCGTGCCTGCGCTCCCGGGCCAGATGCCGACGGGCGAGGTCGTCGCGCCGCTCGAGCAGCCGGCCGCGCACCCCGGAGAACGCATCGGCGGCGAGCTCGTGCGCGTAGTAGAGCTCGAGCGCGTCGAGCGTCTGGACGGACACGTGCGCATCCCTGATGTCCGCCAGCCGGCGCCCGAGATCGCGAAACTGGACGTTTTCGGACCGGTACCGGTCCGGCCCGAGCTCATCGCGCACCAGACGCAGGAGCGCCCGGACCTTCTTCATCCGCTCGCGGGCGTCGTGCACGGCCTCGTGGAGGTCGTCGGAGTCGGCCAGGGCGAAAGCCGCGAGCTCGACCTCCTCGCGGGCGACCCTCCGTATCCCCGCCTCCAGCGTCTCGCCCTTCTCCAGGCAGTAGCTCATTGTGGAACTCCACACGTCGGACCGCCCGGATCGCGTCGGCGGGCTCGCCCACCCGGGCGCCCGAATCTAACCCGCGACGGCGTCGAAGGGCGCGTGATCGTTACATGGAGCCCTGGCGGAGTCCGCGCCGGGCGGGGCCGGCGGGGCCGGCCCGCCGCCGGGGAGCCCGTGGATCGTTCCTTGCGGGATCCCTCTCGACCATCGTGAGAGGCGCGCTGCCTTTCGGGGGGACGGGACGTGCTGAAGAACCTCATACTTGCGTGTGCAAGTGTCGTCGCCAGCCTCGCGGGGGTGGAGATCGCCCTCCGGATGGTGGACCTGTACGCGCCCATGTCCTATCCACCGGAGGCCCGGTGGACCGATGTCTATACGTCTCACCCGGCATACGGGTACGCGTTGCACCCGACCAACACCGTGGCGTTCGATTTTCCGCACAAGACACCGCGCACGTTGACGATCCACTCCAACTCGGACGGATTCCGCCAGCGCCGGGAGCTCGAGGAGGAGGATGAGCGCATCCACATCCTCGTCACGGGCGACTCGTACACCTTCGGACAGGGGGTCGAGGAGTCCGAGCGCTTCACGGATCGAGTGGAGGCCCTGCGGCCCGACCTCCGGGTCGACAACATCGCGATGACCGGGTGGGGACTCGACATGATGGTGCTGGCCCTCGAGGCGGTCGTCCCCCGCACGCGGCCGGACATCGTCGTGGTCGCCCTGTTCTACGACGACTTCCGACGCGTCAGGACGCGGTTCGCCGGCGTGGGCTTCCCGATCCCCCGCTTCATCCTCCAGGGCGACGAGCTCGTCCTGCGGCCGTACCCCCGTCCGCGGCTGTACGAGCGGCTGCACCTGTACCAGGCTTACAACCGGGCCCTGCGGGGACCCGACCGGCCGATGGCGGGACCCTCGAAGACCGAATGGAGGATCAACGATCGGCTGCTCGACAGAGTCCACGAGCTGAGCCAGACGTACGGCTTCCGCACCGTGCTCGTGTATCTCCCGAGCCGCTGGACAGGCCGCGTCGACGACAACCGGCGGAGGTGGACGCGACGGGAGGCCGAGCGGCAGGGGTTCGCCGTGGTGGACTCGATCTACGAGATCCAGCGAGATTCGGTGAACGCTTTCATCCGCTACGACGGTCACTACAGCCCTCGCGGACACGAGATCGTCGCCCGGGCGATCCTGCCGGTGCTGGACTCCCTGAGCGAGGTGGTCCGCCCTCGATGAAGCCCACGTGGATCCTCGGCATCTCGGCCTTCTACCACGACAGCGCCGCGTGTCTGCTGCGCGACGGCGAGATCGTGGCGGCCGCCCAGGAGGAGCGCTTCACGCGCCGGAAGGGAGACCCGGACTTCCCGGTGCACGCGGTCCGGTACTGTCTGGCCGAGGCCGGGATCGAGGCGTCCGACCTCGACCACGTCGGCTTCTACGACAAGCCGCTCCTCAAGTTCGAGCGCATCCTGGAGACATACTTCGGCGTCGTGCCCCGGGGCATCCGGTCGTTTCTCATGGCGGGTCCATTGTGGATGAAGGACAAGCTGTACATGGACCGGCAGCTGCGGCGCGCGCTCGATCGGAAGGCGCCCGTGCTGTACGCCGAGCACCACGAATCGCACGCCGCGAGCGCGTTCTTCCCGTCTCCGTTCCGCGAGGCGGCGATCCTCACCATGGACGGGGTCGGGGAGTGGGCCACTGCATCGATCGGTCGTGGGAGCGGGAGCGAGATCGAGCTCCTGAGCGAGCTCCGCTGGCCGGACTCGCTCGGCCTCCTGTACTCGGCGTTCACGTACTACACGGGCTTCAAGGTCAACTCGGGCGAGTACAAGGTCATGGGCCTGGCACCGTACGGCGAGCCGCGCTACGTGCAGGCCATCCTCGACAACCTGATGGATCTGCGTGAAGACGGATCGTTCGTGCTCGATCAGACGTACTTCAACTACCTGTCGGGGCTCACCATGACCAGTCGGGCCCTCGATCGCCTGTTCGAAGGGCCGCCGCGACCTCCCGAATCGCCGGTCACGCAGCGCGAGATGGATCTCGCCCGCTCCGTCCAGGACGTGTGCGAGGAAGTCATGCTCCGCATGGCCCGCACGGCCCACCGGATGACCGGCTCGCCGAACCTGTGTCTGGCCGGCGGCGTGGCGCTGAACTGCGTCGGCAACGGGCGCATCCTCCGCGAGGGGCCGTTCGAGGACATCTGGATCCAGCCGGCGGCCGGGGACGCGGGCGGCGCGCTCGGTGTCGCCTCGCTCATCTGGCACCGGCACTGCGGGGGCGAGCGGACGCCGCGCTGCCGGGACTCCATGAAGGGTGCCTACCTCGGGCCCGCGTTCACCCCGGACGAGATCCGCGCCACCCTCGACGGCCTCGGCGCCCCCTACCGGGAGCTCCAGCGCGACGTGCTCATCGACGAGGCCGCGGCGCTGCTCGCTTCCGAAAACGTCGTCGGGTGGTTCAACGGGCGCATGGAGTTCGGTCCGCGGGCCCTGGGGGCTCGCAGCATCCTGGGCGATGCGCGCAGCCCCCGCATGCAGAAGGTGATGAACCTGAAGATCAAGTACCGGGAGAGCTTCCGACCGTTCGCGCCGAGCGTAGCCTACGACCGCGTGGGCGACTACTTCGAGCTCGAGCGGGAGTCGCCCTACATGCTGCTGGTCGCGCCGGTCCGCGAGGAGCGCCGCATCGCGTACACGGCCGAACAGCAGGCGCTGTTCGGGATCGACAAGCTCAACGTGCCCCGCTCCGACATCCCGGCGGTCACGCACGTCAACTATTCGGCGCGCGTGCAGACGGTGCACCGGGAGGACAACCGCGACTACTACGACCTGATCAAGGCGTTCGAGGCACGCACGGGCTGCGCGGTGATCGTGAACACTTCGTTCAACGTCCGCGGGGAGCCGATCGTGTGTACCCCCGAGGACGCCTACACGTGCTTCATGCGCACGGAGATGGACCACCTGGTGATGGGTCCCTTCCTCCTGGACAAGGCCGACCAGCCGGAGTGGGTGGAGGAAACCGACTGGCGCGAACAGATCGAGCTCGATTGATGGACACGACGTCGGAAGGCGGGAAGTCGCGCGCGGAGCTGCGGAAGTTCGGCATCACCCTGGGGATCGCCTTCGGGGCGCTGGCCGGTATCTCGGCGTGGCGAGGACACACGACCGCCCCGCTGGCGCTGGGCGCGATCGGCGCCGTGCTGCTCGTCGGCGGACTCCTCGTGCCGGCGGCGCTGCGACCGGTCGAGCATGCGTGGATGGGGCTGGCGCACGCTCTCTCGAAGGTCACGACGCCCATCTTCCTGGGAATCGTCTACTTCGTCGTCTTCACCCCGGTCGGCCTGCTTCGGCGCGCCCTCGGGCGGCACCCCCTGAAGCACCCGGCGGTGGATGGAAGCTACTGGCACGATCGGGGCGGCTCGCCCCGAAGCGATCTGGAACGTCAATTCTGAAGATCGTCTCGACGATCGACGCGAAGAGGTGAGAATATGAGCCTGGTCAAAGAGGTGTGGGCGTTCATGCGCGTCCGGAAGAAGTGGTGGCTGGCCCCGGTCCTCATCGTGCTCTTCCTGGTGGGCACGCTGCTCGTGTTCGCGCAGGGGTCGGCGCTCGCGCCGTTCATCTACACCATCTTCTGAGCCGGGACGGAGGGGTCGGGAGCCCTCCCCCCCACTGCCGCCGATGGGCGTCCCGATCGTGCGATGGCCGGGACGGCCGCTCTCCCCGTGAGGCGGTGCCGCCGCCACGGTACCGGCCACGCGTGTCTATCCGTACACTTCGCCGTCCCGGCCGGAGGGGTCGGGGGCGAGCAGCGGCGGATCGCCCGACCGGCCATCCGACCTCACTCTGCAGAGCAATTGCGGAGTCGATCTGAAAGGAAGACCTGAAATGGACGACCAGAGCGTGATCCTGGTGACCGGAGCGACGGGACGCCAGGGAGGCGCCATCGCGAGGGAGCTGCTGACGAAGGGACGCTCGGTACGGGCCATGACCCGACACCCCGGCGGCGAGAGCGCCCGGGCGCTCGAAGGCCTGGGCGCGGAAGTGGTGCGAGGAGACCTCGACGACGCGGAATCGCTGAGACACGCCCTCGACGGGGCGTGGGGCGTCCTATCCGTCCAGAACACGTGGGAGGCAGGGGTCTCGGGCGAGGAGGAGCAGGGCAAGCGCCTTGCCCTGCTGGCGCGTGAGGCCGGCGTGGGCCATTTCGTCTACCAATCCGTGGCCTCGGCCCACCGCGCTACGGGCGTCCCCCATTTCGACAACAAGTGGCGCATCGAGGAGACGATCCGGGAGCTCGACTTCCCCTCCTTCACGATCGTCCGACCGGTCTTCTTCATGGAGAACCTGTCGGGTCCGTGGTTCAAGCCCGCGCTGGCCGACGGCACGCTGGCCATCGGGATCCGACCGGACACGACGCTCCAGATGATCGCCGTGGCCGACATCGGGAAGTACGGGGCGCTGGCGTTCGAGCATCATGAGGTGCTGAACGGCCGGGCCATCGACATCGCCGGGGACGACCTCGCCCCTCCGCAGATCGCTCGGATCCTGAGCGAGGTCAGCGGCCGGGAGATCACGCACTACCAGGTGCCGATCGAGCAGGTGCGCGAGTCGAGCGACGATTTCGCCGCCATGCTCGAGTGGTTCGACGCCGTCGGCTATGACGCCGACATCGACGGGAACGAAGCCGAATTCGGGATCCGGCCCACCCCGTTCAGGGAGTGGGCGGCCCGACAAAGCTGGGGCTGACTGCCCGCGGGCCCCGGACGAGAGGGGACGATCGCGCGGCGGCCGTGCTGCTCGGTGAATCGAGAAAAGCCCGCCAGCGTTCCCACCAGGCTGGCAGGCTCTCGCCGTACGCCTTCCTGAAATCGGCCTCGACCGTGGCGGCGTCGCCATCCGCGTCGGTCCCGGCGGCAAAGTGCTTGAAGGCGTCGATCCCTCCCTCATCGATGAGGAAGCGGACGAACGATCCCGCCACGGGGTACGTGATCCGATCGTCCAGTTCGCGGAATCTTCGGCTGGAGACCAGATCCGAGAGTCCCGGAAGGGTCCCCTGTGCGCGGAAGCGTCGGGCGAGGTCGTGCACGGATTCGCCGTTCCACAGCGGCTCCCCGTCGAACTCCCCTTCGACGGAAGCGCCGTGATGGGCGACCGCCACTCCCTCGTTGAACAAGGCGGGCGGCTCTCCCACCAGCGTGGTGAACAGCGCGTGCACGTACTCGTGGTTGTCCAGCGGCCAGATGGTGTGGAAGCGGTACGTGCGGGGCTCCGCGAAGCCGTTCGTCCGGTGTCCGGTCAGCCGCTCGAGGTGCGCCCGGTCCCGGTACTTGTGGTACACGAGCTTCCCATCGGGAACGAGTTCGAGCTTCCGAGTAGCCCAGGCGAAGTGACGCTCCTGGAAGACCGTGTCCACGCCGTCCCCAATGGCGTGGAGATAGACGAAATGGGCCGACTCCAGGCGCCCGACGAGCTGATCTCCGGGCGCGATCGGCTGGCTCCCGCACGCCACGGTCATGGCGAGCGGGACGAGCGCTCCGAGCCTCCGCAGGCGCACGGCTTTCATGACCTGGTCGTTCCCCCCGTCCTCCGGACCCCGGGGCGGGGCACGGGAGCACGCTCGAAGGTGGCTGCCATTTCCACCCGGTCCAATGCTCCCCGCCGGCCAGATCGTGCGCGCCCCGACCGCGTGTGGACGTGTGCCTCGAGCCGTCCTCGCGGCCTACCCGGCAGGCGACGACGCCGAGGCGTGGCGATCGGCGATCGCGCTGGCGAGCGACGACTTCATCGCCTACGGGACGTGGAAGTGGATCGAGCTCCACGCGGCGGCCGGGCTCGCGCCCCTGTATCGGTACCCGTTCGACCAGCCTCAGCCGACCCCGACCGGTCCTCCCGCCGAGAACGATCCCGGGGCGGCGCACGCCATGGAGATCGAGTTCGTGTTCAACACGCTCGATTCGCGCGACCTCGCGTGGCGCGCGGAGGACCGGCGGGTGGCCGACCCGACGGCGACGTGGTGGACCAACCTCGCGCGCACGGGGGATCCGAACGGCCCGGGTCTCCCCGAGTGGCCGGCGTGGGGTGCCGACGGCCGGCACGAGCTGATGAGGATCGACGCGGCCCCGGCGGCCGAGGAGGAGGCGCACCGCGACCGGTACGAGCTCCTCGACCGGCTCGAGACCCGACGGCGCCCGGGCGGCCGAGGCCGACTCGCGCGGCCGCCCGCCGGCGGGCCCGACCGACCCCTACCTGTGCCACTCCAGCGGAGGCAGGACGTCCTTCTGGAGCTCGCACAGCTCGTCGATCAGACAGACCGCGTTTCGGTAGGAGGGCGTCGTGGGGTCGAGCAGCAGGGCCTGGAGGAGCTTGTCGCGCGAGCCCTCCTCGAACGCCTCGCACAGGAGTCGATGGATCGAGACCTGGGGCCGGAGGAGGCCGAGCACCCCCTCGGGCAGCTCCGGGGTCTCGACCGGGGCGAGCCCCGTCCCATCGGCGATCGCCGGCACCTCGACGACCACGCCCTCGGGCAGGCCGGGCACGTAGCCGCGGTTCGGCACGTCGATCGCATCCAGGCGCCGGCTCACCCCGCAGCTCAGCCCCTCGATGAGCGGAATGGCCAGCTCGCCCGACGGGGTCGGGGCCGTCGGGTCGACTCGCGATCTGTCGCCCGGCCGCAGCCGGCCTTCCGCAGTGGGGTGGCCGAACGGAACGTCGGTGGGCGATTCCTCGAGGTTGTAGATCCAGGGCGGCACGCGGCCCTCCGTCCACGGGTCCAGCTCGGCCGGATCGTAGAAGAACTGAAGCGGACTCGAGGCGAGAAAGTCCTGGGCCCAGCCGAGGTATTCGCCGATGTGGTTGGCTCCTGGCGACGGATAGAGGCCGAACGCACGAAACAGCGTGCGGCTGAGCGCGATCTCGTCCCAGCTCGACAGCCAGTGCGCGGCTCGCTCACGCTCACGCAGCTCCGGGTACAGATCCTCGCCCGTCTCCCGGTCCCGGATCGAGTTGAACCAGGTGAAGTGGTTGAGCCCGCTCGCCTCGAACTCGATCTCCTCGACCGGGCGCCCGAGCAGAGCCGCGACCTGCTCCATTCCGCCGAACACGCCGTGGCACAGCCCCACGGTCCGCACGTCGCTCGAGCGGGCGAGCTGCTCGCACAGCTTGGTGAGCGGGTTCGTGTAGTTGAGGAGCCACGCGTCCGGGCACAGGCGGTCCATCGCGCGGGCGACCTCGACGCAGGGGCCCATGTTGCGCAGCGCGTGGAACAGCCCCCCCGGACCGCCGTTCTCGCCGTACACCTGACGGAAGCCGAGCTTCCGGGGGATATGGAAGTCCTGGGACCAGTAGAAGTACCGCCCGCGCTCGATCGACAGGATCACGTAGTCCGCCCCATCGAGCGCCTCGTCGAGCGATGTCGTGGTCTCGATCGCCGGGTCGCGACCCAGGGCCTCGGCGCAGGCGCTCGCGAAGGCTCGCGTGCGCTCGAGGCCCGGCGCGTCGAGGTCCATCAGCGTGAGCCGCAGCTCGCGCTCGCAGATCGCGTCGCTCAGCAGGAGATCGGCCGTGGTCGCGGGTCCGAACTCGCGACTGCCCGCCCCGACGAGGACGATGTGGAGCGTCATGTCGTCGACGTGGCGCCCTCGCGCAGCGCCACGCGCAGCGTGAGGAAGCCCGCGATGCCGGACAGGACGAGCAGGACCACGCCGGCCGCCGGCCGCCCCGTGATCCCGTACCCCACGCCGAGGAGCGACGTGTACAGGAAAGTGGTCCCGAGGAAGAATCCCAGCCAGCGCCCCCCGGCCGTGCCGTCCACACGTACGTCCCCCGCCGCCCGGGCCACAGGACCCCACCAACCGCCCGGACGCACCTTCCGATAGAACGCCACCAGCACCTCCGGGTCATCGGGGCCCGTCGCGAGCGCTACCCCCACCCACAGGATCGTGCACACGAGAACGATCACCGTCGCGCGGACGAAGTCGTAGTCGGTACCGTAGAACACCGCCACCGAGTCGGCGAACGCATTCGAGACCAGACCGAGACGGTCGGCCAGCCGCACCAGCCCCCCGCCGTTGGCCAGCAGCGCCGAGCCCGCCATGGCGACGATCTCGGCCCAGGCGTTCACGCGCCACCAGTACCATCTCAGGAGCCACACGAACGCGATCCCGGCCGTGAGCTCGATCACGTAGATCCAGGCGCGCTGGATGGAGGTCATCTGCCAGGCCACGAGCGCGGCGAGCACCGCGAGCAGCGCCACCGCGATACGGGAGGCGCGCACGTAGTGCGTCTCCTCGGCATCCCGACGCAGGAACCGACGGTACACATCGTTGATCAGATACGACGCGCCCCAGCACAGATGCGTGTCCATCGTGCTCATGAACGCGGCCAGGAAGGCGGCCACCACGAGCCCGCGCAGGCCGGCCGGCATGAGATGACCGATCATCATCGGGTAGGCAAGCTCGGGATCCCGGGCGAGCTCGCCCCCGGCGGTCGCGGCGGGGAGCAGGACGAGCGATCCGAGCCCCACCAGGATCCACGGCCACGTCATGAGTACGATGCCCGCGAACGCGAACCACAGCACCCCCATCATCGAATGCCGCTCGTCCCGAGCCGCGAACATACGCTGCGCCAGATATCCGTCCCCCTGCCCGCTCCGCACCCACAGGAACAGGATCAGACAGGCAAGGGACCCGAACTCGAGCGGGCCCACGTGCGCGGCGCTCGGGAGCAGGTCGAGCGTGCCGGGTCCGGCGTCCGGGAGCGCCCGGACCGCGTCCACCAGCGCGGCCCCGCCCCCGACGGCCGACAGGACGAGGCCCGACAGGATGAGGGAGCCCACCATGGCGACGACGAACTGGAGCAGGTCGGTAGCGGCCACGCCCCACAGCCCCGCCGCGGCCGTGTACACGAGCGCCGTCAGTACGCACACGGTGAGCGTGAACGCCGGATCCCACCCGAGCAGCACCTGACTGAACTTGACCATGGCCAGCATGACCCAGCCCATGACCACGGCATTTCGGAGGAGCCCCTGATAGACGGCGGAGAAGCCTCGCAGGATGGCCGCCGGCCGGCCGGCATAGCGCAGCTCTATGAACTCGGCGTCGGTGATGATCCCCGCCCGCCGCCAGAGCTTCGCGTAGAAGAAGACCAGCAGCATCAGACCGGTCCCCTCGTACCACCACAGCCAGTTCGCGTACAGGCCCCGCTCGCGGACGATCCCCGCCGTGGCCAGCGGCGCGTCCGCAGCGAACCACGTGGCGGCCATCGATGTGCCGAGGATCCACCACGGGAGCTGCCGGCCGGCGAGGAAGTAGTCCTCGACGCTGCGCCCCGCCCGACGCGCGAACACGACGCCGAGCGCGAGGACCACGACCCCGTACAGGGCGATGACGAGGATGTCGACGGGCGTCAGGCGCACGTCAGGTCGTATCCGTGCGACCCGCTGCCCGTCGGGTCACGGTTTGCCCGCCGCAGTCGCTCGCATCCCCGGCTCGCCCCCCGCCCGAGTGGCGCCCGGGAGGGAGCCGGGGTCGAGCGGAGGGGGAGTCCGAACCGAGATGGTCTCGGCGTGTCAGCGCGACCCGCCTCCGTCCTCGTGGTCCTCCATCATCGGCACATCGCCGCAGGCCGCGGGCCGGCCATCGGGCATATGGATCTGGATGAACAGGCCACCCGACGCCTCCTCGGTCTCCTCCGCCTCGTCCTCCTCGTCGTCGGTGGTCCTCGCCATGTCCATCATCTCCGCGTGGGCCGCCTCCAGCGCCGCGATCTGATCGGAGCCCAGGACTGTGGTCGAGCTGGCCATCGACCCCTGTGCCTCGACAGCCACCAGCGCCGTGACCACACCGCCTCCCGTGGCGCAGGTGCCCTTGTGGACGTGGGCCGAATAGCTCTGCCCCGCCTCCACCCCGGTCAGGTCGATCACCACCTTGGGGGCCGGCTGGCCCATTGCATCGACCTCGTGGCGAAGCACGGCGGTGCCGCTGATGCCGCTGTCGTTCTTGGGTGCGAGGGTCACGGTGATCTCTTCCTGCATCCCTTCGTCGTCGTCCTCCTGGGCGGCGAGGGGCGGGACCAGCGAGAGCGCGGTGATCAGCGTGGTCGCGACACCGAGCGTGGTGCGTGCGTACATCGGTACCTCCCTGAGGCTGGCCTGTACGGCGTGGGTGTGGCGGGGACAACCGGCTCGGAGGGCTCGCATGCCATCGACCCGCGGCGAGGTTGCGCCCACCACCAGCTTGCTCACCCCGGGCGGGACGCGTCAAGCGGGGGGTGGGTCGAGCGCTGCCGGGCGACATGGTGGGCCAAGTCATTGCGGTGCTCGGACCTTCGGTCTAAGATAAGGCTTCAGATCAGGCTTTCCCACCATGAGTTCTGCTACCGGCGCCAACCGTCCGGTCACATCACTCATCACGTCTCTGGCGGCCTCATCACGTCCAGGTCGCCGAACCGCCACAGGAGGGACCATGCGACGTTATCTCATTCTCACGGCCGCCGTCGGCGTCCTCGCCGTTCCCGCGACGGCGCGGGCACAGGACTCGGATCCGTATGTGTTCGCGACCTACTACGAATGCGACCAGAATCGCGAGGCGTTCACCGACCAGCTCGAGGAGCACGTGTTCGGGGAGCGGCTCGACGCCCGGGTGCAGGCGGGGGACCTCCTCGCGTGGGGCTGGCTCGCGCACCGCGTCGGCGGCGACTGGAGGCGCGCGGAGTACATGATCGCCCCGGATCGCACGACGTTGCTACGCGTTCGCGACGAGATGATCGAACAGGACGCGAGCGATGCCGCGATGCAGCAGGCGCAGACGGAGTTCACAGACATCTGCCCCGGCCACGACGACTACATCTGGCGGGTCGTGGCGTCCTCCAACCCGGAGGCCATCGCGCAGGCTCGTCCGGCCGCCGGGATGACGACCTACTACGAGTGCAGCATCGCGGATGAAGCCCGCGCCGACGAGATCTTCGCGGGGTCGCTGGCGCCGATCCTGAACCGTCACGTGGGAGAAGGCGCGCTCCACGCCTGGACCTGGCTGGCTCACGATACGGGGGGTGAGTTCCGCCGCGCCCTGTCGATCGACGCGGTGGACGGTCCCACGCTGTACACGCACCGGGACGCGGTGATCGCCGATGTCGCCAGCCAGGCGGCCGAGGCCGGTGCCGAGTGGAACCAGATCTGCGACAGCCACGTGGACTACCAGTGGGACATCACGATCTCGCACCCGTGAGCTGAGTCGAAGGGAGCCTCAAGGTCCCCCTCGCGAGGTCGCGAGGGGGATCACCTTCCGGCCCGCGGGTTCCATTCCCCCCGCGCCACGGCGGGCACGAAGGACTCGAGCTCCGGCGGCGGGAAGGCGATCGTCCTCCCCTCCTCCGCGCTCATGTAGGCCGTCATGAGGAGCTCCGTCACGTTCACCCCGTCCGAGAAGCTCTCGTCGGGGCGCCGGCCGGCGAGGAACGACCGCACCATGTGCCGGTTCTCCGCCACGTACCCGTACTCGGCCTCCTCGTCGGCCACCACGGGCATGAGCCCCGTCTCGGCGTTCTGCTTCTCGACCATGTCCTCCCCGGCCTCGCCCCGCACCTCCCGGCTGAAGAAGAGCGTCGGTCCGGAATCGAGCGAGGTCACCGAGAGGGAGTACTCGGGCCCCAGGAGCTCCATCGAGAGCCTGAGTCCCGCCCCCACGTAGCACCATGAGGTGGTCGCTTCCACGATGAGAGGATTGCCCTCGGCGTCCCGGTACTCGATCAGCGCCCGCGCGAAGTCCTCGGCGGGGCGCTCGCGGTAGTCGAGCCTCCCGCCGCTCCGCTCGGCGAGCTCCGCGGCGTACCGCGGCCGCTGCCACTTGAGACACGAGGCGTGCGCCGTGACCTCGACCGGGGTGAGCACGTCGCGGCGAGCGCCGGGCGGGGTCAGGAGGAAGCGTCCCACCTCGACCGAATGGCACATCATGTCGTTCAGGACGCCGCCCCCCTGGAGCTCGCCTTCCCAGAACCAGGGCATGTGCGGACCGCCGTGCTCCTCCGCCGCCCGGGCCAGGAAGGGCCGCCCGGTGAGCGCGGCGCCCCGCCGCCACAGGATGTCCTTCCCCCGCACGACACCCGGCGAGAACAGCTGGTCCTCCAGGTAGCCATCCAGCAGACCCACGCGCTCGACCAGCTCGAGCATGGTGCGCGCCTCGGTGACGTTCCTCCCGAGCGGCTTCTCGCACGCGACGCCCGTCAGCTCGCCCCTGCCCGACTCGATGGCGTGCACGATCTCCTCCATGATCTCGAGCCGGGTGAAGTTGGGCGCGCACATCCATACCGCATCGATCGCGGGGTCCGCGATCATGTCCGTGACGGACTCGAACACGCGCGCCGGCCCCACGTCGAGCCCGCTGGCGAGGGCGGCAGCCTCTTCCGCCGATTCGCGAGACCGACTCACGACGCCCCGGATATCGGCGTCGCGCACGCCCGCCCACGAGCGGATATGGAACCTCCCGATGAAGCCGCAACCGATGATCCCGACTCCGAGTCTGTCGCTGGTCATCCGATGTCCATTCGGCCGGAGGTAGCTTCAGGACGCGCCACGGGCGGTCCGGAACGAGATCGGCGGTCACGTCGTCAGGAGCAGGCACCCCGTAGCCCCGGCCAAATGAGGCGTCCCGTCCGCACCGGGCAAGGAGCCTGAAGAGGGGCTGGCCAATCACGTAAAACGAAGATATCTTCCTATTATGCGAATCTCGTTCGGCGGAGTGCTGCTCGTCTCGTTGTCCGGTGCCTCATGCACCGGTGGGGGATCCACCGAGGACTCGCCGGCCCGTGCCGGGTCGGAACCACCGCGCTCGATCGCCGAGGAGACGCCCGGTTTCTATCAAGACGTCTCCTGGGCCCCCGACGAGAGGAGACTCGCGATCTCGGTCCTGGAGTCGGCGGAGACCCCGGAGGGGTTCCAGTATCGCGTGTTCGTCATCAATGCGGACGGTACGGACTACCACCCGATCACGGCCGGCCCGATGGACTACTGGGTCTCCTGGTCACCGGACGGCTCGCAGATCGCGTTTTCCGGCAGACAGGGCGACAACGTCGACATCTACGTCATCGACGCGGACGGCACGAACCGGCGGCGCTTGACTCGCGACCCCGGCGCGGACTTGCAGCCCGCCTGGTCACCGGAAGGTGACCGCCTCGCGTTCATCTCGAACCGCGGAGGCCGCGAGGAGCTGTTCGTGATGGACAGCGACGGGGCCGGGAAGACGAGGGTATTCGGCGCCCCACGGGACCTGCAGAACCCGACCTGGTCGGGCGATGGGCAGTCGTTGGCCTTCTTCCTCACGGATGGTGAGACCGATTCGGTGGCGGTCGTTGGAGTGCACGGCTCCGACCTCCGCGTCATCGCGGCGGGAGTCTGGCCATCGTTCACCCGTCGAGGGATCCTGTTCGGCGCCCGCGATTCACTCTGGCTGCTGTCTTCCGGATCGCCCGACGCCGAGCTCATCGAGGCCGGTGCGGAGTTCGGACGCGTGTCTCCCAACGGTACCCTGTTGGCATTCGTCGCGACCGATGAGGCGAGCGTTTCCGTGCGCGTTCGGTCCCTGGACAGCGACTCCAGTCGCGTCCTGTTGACACGACCGCTGCCGCCGTTCTTCTGAGCGGATTCGTACGCATGCGGCGTAGGCCCGGGCACCTCCTCCCGATCGAGCAGCGCATCCTGGCCGCGATGGCGCGACCGGGCGGGGGATCGGATCCTCTCGAGATCCACGGGTTCGCGCTCGCTTCGGCGATGGCCGATGGATCGCGCGCCAGGGTCCTCACCTCGCATGGCACGCTCTACAAGGCTCTGCGGAGGCTCGAGGATCTGGGACTGCTGTCGAGCCGTTGGGAGGAAGCCGACCGGGCGCTGGCGGAGGGCCGTCCGCGCCGTCGACTCTATCGACTCAGCTCGCGCGGGAGGGAGGTCGCGGCCGCAGTCGGACGGGCGGCAGCTACCCGAAGCGACCGTGTCCGGATCCCGGCTCTGGGAACATGAGGAGGTCCATGGCCCTCGCGAGACGAATCGTGATGGCGTGGGTCCGCCTGTACACGCTGGGGCTGTCCGAGGCCGTCCGGAGTCGCAGGATCGAGGAGCTGGAGTCGGACGTGTGGGAGCAAGGTGTCGCCGGACGTGATCGGCCGGCGCTCCCGACCGCGGCTCACGTGCTGTGGAGGGTCCTGGCCGGCATGGCGGCGGATATCGGCTGGCGGCGGACGATGGCGAGTCGGGATCGAAGCTCGGGCTCGACGGCTCATCCACGTCTCGCCGCCCTGCTGCGAAGGGTCTTCTCGTGCATGGCGGGAGTGTATTCCGTGTTCGCGGCCATGGCGGTGGTCGCGCCGGATCCTGGACTCGTGGGGTGGTCGACGGCCGAGCAGGTGACGGTGTTGCTTGCAATCGCGCTGATGACGCTGGGGGCCGTCGTCACCGTGCGCCGGTCCGTTGCCCTCTCCCTCCTCTGCGCGGTACCGGCGGTCCTCGGCCTGGCCATCCACGCGAGGGTGCTCGCCAACCTCCGCATGCTCCTCGTCGTCTGGGTCGTGGCGGTCGTGACCGCCCCCCTGCGACCGGAAGGTGACGGCGCGGCCGACGGCGGACACGTGGTAGCGTAGGGCTAGCGGGTCCCGGACGTCCCCGACCCATGCGGCGTTGGTTGGGCCGACGGGCGGCCCCACCCACCATGCTGCGCACCCGGGAGCCGATCTCCGTTCTTGTGCGACTCCGGGCCCAACCGCTCAGGGGAAGATCCCGCGCTGCCCGTAGATGACGGCCACCTTGTCGATCGCGATCCGGAAGGCCGCGGATCTGAGATCGGTGTCATCCCGGCGGGCCGCTTCGGCGATCGAGTGGTACGCGGACACCATGGTCTCCTCGAGCCCGGAGTTCACGAGGTCCTCCTCGTCCGCTCCGTGCGCGATCCGCTCGAGGGTCTCGTCGCTGAAGCGCTCCCCCGTCGCCCCCTCGACCGCCTCCAGCAATCGACGGCTGCTGGTCTCCTGGAAGCGCTTCTGCAGGCGCCCGAACCGCACGTGGCTCAGGTTCTTGATCCACTCGAAGTACGAGGCGGTGACCCCGCCCGCGTTGAGGAACAGATCGGGCAGGACCAGCGCGCCGCGCTCCTGGAGGCTCTCGCTGGCGGCCGCGGATACGGGCCCGTTCGCCGCTTCGGCGATGATCGGTGCCCGTACGCGCTCCACGTTGCTCGACATGATCTGCCCCTCCAGGGCCGCGGGGACCAGGATGTCGCATTCGAGCTCGAGGGCCCGCGCCGACTCCTCGATCTCCCCCGTCGCGCCCGGAAACCCCGACAGGCCGCCCGATTCGTCCAGGTGCGACCGAGCCGCCTCCACATCGAGGCCCCCCTCGTTCGTGATCGCCACGTCGCGCTCGGCGATGGCGACGATCAGGGCCCCCGCCTCGCTCAGGAACTTGGCCGTGTAGTAGCCTACGTTCCCCAACCCCTGGACCACGATCCGCTTCCCCTCGAGACCCGGCTCGAGTCCCCTGGCCTTCATCTCCTCGCGATCGTCGAGTGCCTCCCGGACCCCGAAGAACACGCCTCTACCCGTCGCCTCCAGCCGGCCGCGGACCCCTCCCTCGGCGAGCGGCTTCCCGGTCACGCACGCCGCCCCGTGCAGCTCGTCGGGACGCATCGACAGATACGTGTCGACGATCCACGCCATCTCTTTCGGACCGGTGCCGTAGTCGGGGGCGGGCACGTCGACGGCGGGCCCGATGCAGTTCTTCTTGATGAGCTCGAAGGTGAACCTCCGCGTGATGCGTTCGAGCTCGTGCTCCGAATACCGCGTCCGGTCGAACTGCACGCCTCCCTTGGCACCGCCGAACGGCACGTCCACGATGGCGCACTTGTAGGTCATCAGCGCGGCGAGCGCCGTGACCTCGTCCTCCGACACGGTGGGGGCGAAGCGGATCCCCCCCTTCGCGGGCAGCTTGTGGCTGCTGTGCAGCGCGCGCCACGCATGCAGCACCTCGATCGTGCCGTCGTCCCGCTCGAGCGGAAAGGCGACGTGATACACGCTGTTGCACTGCTTGATCTGGTCGAGGAGACCCGGTGGGTGGTCGGTGAGCGCTGCGGCCTTGTCGAAGTACCGGTTGACCTGCTCGAAGAACCGCTCGGTGGGGCGCATGCGTGAACCCGGGTTGGAGTGGCTCTGAAAACGGGACGCGAGATCGGTGGGCAACGTGGGAGGAGCCCGGCGGACTCGGCAAGCCGCGCGGCCGGAGTGCGACGCCGGCCGCCGGCCGGGCGGCGGGAGGGGCGCGGAGCGAGCGCATGGCTCGCTCCACCCCGTGCGGCGAGGTCGCCTCCATGTCGGCTCCCCGGCGCGACCTTCGATCAGGGCGCCGCGTGGCTCTCGAGGAACGAGACGATCCGGGACCTGACGTCCTCGCTCAGCGGATCGACGCCCATCTGCGGCATGTTCGCCTGCATCCGGCCCACCACGCCGGCCCACTCGGCAGCCGTATGGGCCTTCGGCGACGGCGTCTCGTGGCATCGGGTGCAGGACTCGATGTACAGCGTCGCGTCGTCCCCCGTACCGATCTCCCCCGGGCCGGCCACCGGCATGGCATGGGCCTCGAGGTAGGCGAGCAGGCTGTCCGCGTCTTCGGCCGACGGCATGTACGACCACCTCATCCCCTCCAGCAGCCGCTCGCTCCCGAGGAGCTCGATGGTCAGCGGACCACCCATGTGCTCACCCAGCGTGGCGGCGCGCAGCTCCATGCGTCTCAGCAGGAGCGGCCACTCCCGCGCGCTGTGCATCTGTGGCGCGGGCATCCAGTGACAGCTCTGGCAATGGGCCTGGAGAAGCGCCGCGCCCCTCGAGTCCGGGTCGGGCAGGTTCTCGCGGTCGAAGCCGGGGGGAGGGAGCCCGGGTCCGACGGAGCTGATCATCCGCCACCTCTGGGTCCGGTTCATCACGCCGATCGCCTGACCTCCGAGCTCCGTCATGACGCTGTCGATGAGGGCGAGCGTCGCTTGCGAGTCCCGTTCCCGGGCGCAGCCACCGAACGTCGCCGCGGCGGAGACGAGGAGCGCCACCACCAGGAATGCGCCGACGGCCGGAAGGCGCCCCGCGCCGGCACCCCGCGGTGCGCGAGGTCCGCTTCCAGTGCTCATGGATGCCTCCAGGAGTCATTATTGCCCAGGCGGACGGAGACGCGCGATGAGCGGACGCCCTCCGCCCGGCTGCCGAGCTCGTCGGAAGGCGGCGAGTCTCTCGCGAGTGGTCGCATGCCGACGCACGACACGGGCCGGATTATGCGTTCCCCGGCCGCAGTCATCAACGCCCGGTACACACGGGGAGATCGGCCGAGGCCACCGGCTGGCGACTCTTCACACGGGACGTTCCGACCCGACCTCGCACCCTCCCGGTGACAGATCGTCCCCCCATGCAGGCCGGCGCACCCCGGCCATCGAACGGCGATGACATCGTGAACCTGTTCGGGAACGAGGGTCCCCGGTCGGCAATCTGGGACGAGCTACACCAGCACGCGATGTGGACGGACAGATCGTCGCGCCCTTCCGCAAGCACGGCGTGGCGCCACCGAGCTCCCTGTTCTTCCAGCGGGCGGCGTTCACACCGAGGCGGGCGTCGCTGCGTAGTCGATGCGGGTCAGTCCGCCCGTAGCGCGCTCAGGGGGTCGACGGCGGCCGCGCGTCTCGCCGGCACCCACCCCGCCAGCAACGCAGCGGCGAGCACGACGCCGGCGACGCCCGTGACGGTCAGCGGATCCGTGCTCGAGACACCGTACAGAAATCCCTCCAGCAGGCGGCTCGTCGCGAGGGCGCCGGCCCCTCCGAGGACGACCCCGATCGCGCCGAGAAGGAGGGCGCCACGCACGACCCCGCCCAGGACCACGGCGGGTCGAGCGCCGAGGGCGATGCGGAGGCCGATCTCGCGACGCCGGCGTGACACGTCGTAGGCCAGCAGCCCGTACACCCCGATCGCGCCGAGCAGCAGCGCCGTGCCGGCGAACGCGCCGAGGAGCATCGTCAGGAATCGCTCGCGGGCGACGGAGACCCCCACCTGGTCCTCCATCGACGTCACCGCCCCGAGCGGGATGTCGGGGTCCAGCCGGCGCATGATGTCCACCATAGCCCCCCGCAGGTCGGCGGCCGACCGCCGCGTCCGGACGGTGACCATGAGCGACGGGCTCGGGCCGAACGGCAGGGCCGAAAGCGTGAAGTACGTCTGGGGTCCGGGCTCGCTCCCCAGACCCCGGATGCGGACATCGTGGACGATTCCCACGACCTCGCGCCATACGGGCCGATCGAAGTTCACGTTCACCAGACGTCCGACCGCCCGGCCGTCCGCGAACAACCGGCGGGCCGCGGTCTCGCTCACGAGCACGGACCCTTCGGGTCGGGCGAGGTCGGACTCGTCGAACAGCCGGCCCTCGACGAGCCGGATCCCGAACGTCTCGAAGTAGTCGTTCGTCACCACGTTGGGGTCCGCGCTGACCCACTCGCTCTCCTCGGCTTTCGGACGAACCGGCCAATCGCTCATCCCGGTCTGGAGGGGGGTCTGCCACGACGCCGCCGCGGCGGCGACACCCGGCAGGGCATCGATGTCCTCGAGCAGCGTGCGATACAGGGCGCGGATGGCCGCCGGATCCCCGTAGCTCGCCCGCGGGGCGTTGACCTGGAAGCTGAGGAGATCCTCGGGCTGGAAGCCCGGGTCCACCGCGCGTAGCGCGACCAGCGTCCGTCCGAGAAGCCCCGCGGCCGACGCGATCACCACGGCGCCGGCCACCTGCGCGACCACCAGCGCCCGGCGCAGGATGGTCCGACGGCGTCCGAGGGCCCCGCCCCTGCCGGAGGCCTTGAGCTCCTGGAAGGGTTCCGAGCGCGCCAGCCGGAGCGAGGGGAGCGACCCCGCGAGGGCGCCCGCCACGAGGGAGATCCCGGCGCAGAACGCGAGGACCCGCACATCGAGGCCGATCTCGTCGACGCGCGGGAACGAGGGCGGAGCGAGTCGCACCAGGCCCTTCTGTGCCCAGAAGGCGAGGAGGATGCCGAGCCCGCCGCCGCACAACCCGATGAGAGCGCTTTCCGTCAACGCCCGCAGCGCGAGCCGTGACCGGCCGGCCCCGAGCGCCGAGTGGATGGACGACTCGCCGAGTCGGGCCTCTCCGCGGGCGAGCAGCATGTTCGCCACGTTGATGCAGGCCAGCAGGAGGAGGAGGCCGACCGCCGCCAGGACGACCCACAGCGTCGACCCGACATCGCCGACGATCCGATCCTGGAGCGGCGTCACGGCGACGTCGCGGCTGCCGGCCGAGGAGATCCCCGGATACCTCGCTTCGAGACGCGCCACGGCCGGGAGGAGCGCCCGTTCGGCACCCGGCGGCTCGACGCCCGGCGCCAGACGCCCGAGGACGAACAGGCTGTGGATCTCGACCGTCCTGTCGTCGAACGTCGCCGGGTCGATCACGGCGGGGGTCCAGAAATCCACACTCCGACCGGGGAACAGGTATCCGGCGAGCGGCGTGTGCCCGGGGCTCACGACGCCGACGATCGTGCGTGACACGCCGCCCATGACGAGGGTGCGGCCGAGGACCGCGGGATCGCCCCCGAGGGCCATCTGCCACAGCCGGTGGCTGATGACGACCGGGCGAGGGCCGCCGGGACTCTCTTCCTCGGGCGTGAACCCGCGACCGGCCGCGAACGGGACGCGTAGCAGGTCGAAGTAGGACCCCGACACACGGAGACCCTGGAGCCGCAGCGGCGTGTCGAGACCCGTGAGGTTGTCCGACTCCAGGGACAGGGCCGCGAGCCCCTCGAAGGCCCCGGCGGACCCGCGGTACTCGGCGAGCTCGGCCGGCGAGACGCCCCCGACGCCACCGCCCGGCAGGTATCGGTTCTGGACCCAGACGAGGTCGCCCGCCTGCGCGTAGGGGAGCGGGTTGAGGAGCACCGCCTCGACGACGCTGTAGATCGCCGTGGTCGCCCCGATCCCTAGCCCGAGGGTCACGATCGTGATCGCAGCGAAGCCGGGGTGCCGGGTGAGGGTGCGCACCGACAGCCGGATGTGGTCGCCCAGAACGGCCAGCATGGGATCTCGATCCTTCCCGGGGCCCGAAGGAGCCACCCGTCGACGAGTCGTTCGATGGCGGTGCGCCCGCAACGCGGCCCACACCGTGTCAGCCACGAGGTGAAGGGCGAGGCGCACGCCCGGCCGCTCGGAGTCGCGTACGTACTCCTGGTACGTATGGATCATCTCCTCCCCGTAGGCGCGCCGGAACGCGCGCGGGAAGAGGAGCAGGGAGGCGCGGAACAGCCGTTCCCCGAACGACGTCGGCTCGACGGGGCGCACCGGTCAGGCGGCGCTCGCGTCGCGCAGCAGCCGCTTGTCGCGGGCCGAGCGGACGATGTCGGACATCATCTCGAGCTCCGACACGAGGATGGAGCGCCCGTACGGGGTCAAACGGTAGGTACGCCGGCGTTCGTCGTCCCCTCCCCCATCCTCCACCTCCTCGATGAGCCCGGCGTCGGCCAGCCGGCTCAAGGTGAAGTACAGGGAGCCGGGCCCGATCTTCACCCGCCCGCCCGTGCGCGCGGTCACCTCGACCATGATCGCGTACCCGTGCGCCTCGTCGTCGCCGAGCGACAGCAGGACGTGAAGCACGATCGGCGTGATCTTGAACGGCGGCTCGGGGCTCGAACTGGCCATAGCGTGTCTCCTGGCCTGTATATCAGTTACTGATATATGGCCGTACGGAGACTCGCACAAGCTCTCCGGGGCCCCGCCGGCGACCGGGGATGGCCTCGTGAACCTGTTCGGCAGCCAGGTTCCCCGGTGGTCCACACTCCCGCGGCCGTGTTCCCGAGGCCGTCGGACCGGAGATGGCGTGCGAATCGGGTCGGGCCCGATCCACCACGTGTCGATTCGAATCCGACGCTTGCGAGGCCGAGCTGGGCCGCAGCGGTCACCTGGTGAGCGCGGAGCCACTGCACTCCGTGCGTGCGGCCACGACCGTCCGCGTCCGCGTGGGCCGACCCATCACGACCGACGGACCCGCGACGAACGGCGGCGAGCATCTGAGCCGCGTGCTCGTGGTGGAGGCGCGCGACCTCAACGAGGCGATTCGGCTGGCCGCCGGGCTCCCGTCCGGACGGGCGGGGAGCATCGAGATCCGGCCGATCCGAGGTCCTCGGGAAACGCCGCGGCCGAGGTCGGGTAGATGGTCGGGACACCCGCCACCTTCCGCGAGCGGTCGTTCCGCACACCCAGGGAAACACGCCATGAGATCCGGATCCTCCCGTGCGCGCGACCCGGCCCGTCCGGCCGCCGACACCCCGGCGCGCGACACGGATGCCTCCCCGGTGCACGACGCGGTGGAGGAGGTCTATCGGAATGAATCCCGGCGCGTGCTCGCCACCCTCATCCGATTGCTGGGCGACTTCGACCTCGCCGAGGAGGCCCTGCACGATGCCTTCGAGGCGGCGCTCCGCACCTGGCCGCGCGACGGCATCCCTGGCAACCCGCGCGGCTGGCTCATCTCGGCCGGGCGCTTCCGGGCGATCGACCGGCTACGCCGCCGATCGAAGCTCGACGACGCGCGCACCGAGGCCGAGATCGTCCACCAGTTCCGGCTCGAGACGCCCGATGGCGACGAGGTGGCCGAGCGTCTGGACGATGACAGCGGTCTGGTGGACGATCGCCTGCGTCTGATCTTCACCTGCTGTCACCCCGCGTTGTCGGCCGACGCGCGCATCGCGCTCACGCTCCGGGAGGTGTGTGGCCTCACGACCGAGGAGATCGCGCACGCCTTCCTGCTCCGCACGCCGACGCTGGCGCAGCGCATCGTGCGCGCCAAGTCGAAGATCCGCGACGCCGGCATCCCGTACGAGGTGCCCGCGCGCGCCGAGCTCCCCGAGCGGCTCGACACCGTGCTGCGCGTCGTATACCTCGTGTTCAACGAAGGCTACTTCGCCTCGGCGGGGGACGGGCTCACCCGTCCCGATGTGAGCGACGAGGCGATCCGGTTGGGCCGCCTGCTCGTCGAGCTCCTGCCCGAGCCCGAGGTGGAGGGACTCCTCGCCCTGATGCTCCTCCACGAAGCCCGCCGGCCGGCCCGCACGACCCCGGCGGGCAGTCTCGTGCTGCTCGAGGATCAGGACCGGTCGCGCTGGGACCGGGGGCTCATCGAGGAAGGAGCCACCCTGGTGCAGCGGGCGCTGTCGTCGCGCCGGTTCGGCCCGTTCACGCTCCAGGCGGCCATCGCGGCGGTGCACGCCGAGGCGCCCTCGGTGGCAGACACCGACTGGACCCAGATCACGGCGCTCTACGACCTGCTGCTCCGGATCGAGCCTTCGCCCGTGGTGGCGCTCAACCGGGCGGTGGCGGTCGCCATGCGCGACGGACCCGCGGCCGGTCTCGAGGCCGTCGACGAGTTGCTCGAGTCGGGCGAGCTCGCCGAATATCGCCTGGCTCACGCGACGAGGGCGGATCTGTGCCGCCGGCTCGGGCGGAATGCCGAGGCGGCCGACGCCTATCGACGTGCCCTCGAGCTCACCGGAGAGGCGTCGCAGCGCGCATTTCTCGAGGGAAGGCTGGCGGGGGTCGCCGGGGAGGCGACGACGGACGACACCAACGAGTGATCGAGGAGACCCGATGCAGTATCTGCTCTTGTGCCGGTTCAACGAGGAGGCGTGGGAAGCGATCCCGAGGTTCGAGCGCGAAGCGATCATGGACGAGTACCACGCCGTGCTCGACGATCTCGATCGCACCGGCCGCCACCTGGCCACCGCCAAGCTCCAGCCCGCCGCCATGGGCCGTACGGTCCGTCACGATGGCCGGGCGCCCGTGACCGATGGCCCCTTCATGGAGACCAAGGAGCACCTCGGGGGTTACCACCTCATCGAGTGCGGCGACCTCTCGGAGGCGACCGAGATCGCCGCCCGCTTCCCGACGCTCGCCGTGGGCGGGGTGATGGAGGTCCGCCCGCTCGTCCCGGACGGCTCGCGCTGGCGCGGCTGACTCCGGTCCCGTAGACGGCGCGCCCCCTCCGACGCGGCGCGGGTGGGGTCGCGACGCCGGAGATACGAGGCCCTTCGCATCTAGCTGCCCGGCGGCCGAGTGCCGGCTGTCGAATCCGTCTCCCTCCGCTCGACCATGGAGTGAAGAACGTCGGCGGCGGGCCACACGCCGTCCCTCCGCCGGCCCGTATCCACATCCGGAACCACGGGAGACGAGCCATGCGGTCCATTCCATACCTCAACTTCGATGGGCGCTGCCGGGAGGCGTTCGAGTTCTACCGTGACGTCCTGGGCGGCGAGATCACCGGGATCCTGACGTACGGCGAGTCGCCGATGGCGAGCGAGATGCCGCCGGAGTCCCACCGCGGGATCATGCACGCCCGGCTGATCGCCGGCGGCGCCGAGCTGTACGGCTCCGACGGACCGCCTCCGGGCGACGGCACGTCGCGGACCATGTGGGTGGCGCTCAACGTCGACGGGGCCGCCGATGCCGAGCGCATCTTCGCCGCGTTCGCGGATGGGGCCGACGTGAAGATGCCCATACAGGGGACCTTCTGGGCCGAGCGCTTCGGCATGCTCGTCGACCGCTACGGGACCGCGTGGATCATCAACGGCAACCTGGCGGAGGAGGACGGATGAAGTACCTGTGCCTGGCCTGTGGGGACGGATCGGCGTGGGAGAAGCTGACCGAGGAGGAGCGGCAGGTCTACATGGATCGCTGCCGCGCGTACGACGAGGAGCTCGCGGCCGACGAGCGCGTGCAGCTGTACGCGGGCCTCGCGGGAGGCGGCAGGATCGTGCGCAGCCGGGGCGGAGAGCGCCTGATCACCGACGGGCCGTTCATCGAGTCGAAGGAGATCGGTGGCGTGTTCGTCGTCGAGGCCGACGACCTGGAGGAGGCGGTCGAGCTCGCGTCCCTCCACCCCGCCGGCCGCATGGGCGAGGAGCTCGGGTGGTACGTGGCGGTGCGGCCGCTGTTCGTCCCGGAGCCGCCGTAGACGAGAGCGGGGAGCACCGGCCCCCCGTCGCCTCCCTCACGCCCGGGGGGGCGGCGGGGGAGAGGCGTCCCGCACGCGCTCGTCCGCCTCCGACATCCCCGGCAGGCGGTTGAGCTGGCGCTGGGTCATCCACAGCTCCCGCTGGATCGCGTTCCCCTGCTGGAGGACCACGCCGAGCACGAACAGCACGATCGACAGGATGACCATCAGCACGCTCAGCAGGGCCATGTACACGGACACCTCGCCCTGGGCCGTGAGCACGATCGCCCACACCAGCGAGGTCATGCCGACGAACAACGCGGCCAGGCTCATGGCCCACACGTACCGCAGCGGCTCGGCGAACAGGCTGAACAGGGTGTGCGACTTGATGACCGGTCGGAGCTGCGACGCGCTCTTCCGCTTCACCCGCCGACCCTCATGCTTGTACTCCAGCCACTCGAGGACCGTGGGGATCTCGCGTACGCGGTAGCCGAGCGCGGTCGCCTTGAGCAGGACCTCGAGATGAAACTGCTTGCGATCCTCGCGAAGGGGCAGCGAGCGGATCACTCCGCGTCGGTACGCGCGCGTCATACCCGTGTTCATCGTGACGGCCTGCGACATGCAGGCCCGGATCACGTGATTCCCGAACCTGCTCAGGAAGACCCGCTTGCCGGGCACGTTCCTGTACCCGCCGCCCGGCAGATGCGGACTCGCGACGACGATGTCGGCATCGGGCCACTCGTTCATTGCGGCGAGGAGCCGCTCGACGATGTCCTCGCCCCAGGAGAGATCGATCTCGGTGGTGATCACGACGGCTCCCCGGGCCGCCCCGATTCCCGTTCTGAGCGCGTACCCGCGCCCGCGGTTGGTCGTGTATCCCACACATCGGAGGCGTTCGTGCCCCGCAGCGAGCCGCGCCGCGATCTCGCCCGAACCGTCCGTCGAGCCGTCGTTGACAATGAGCAGCTCCCACGACTCCTCCATCGCTTCCAGACGTGCCAACAGTCGCCGCACCGCGGACTCGAGGATCTTCTCCTCATTGTAGAAGGGGCACACGACGGACACGTCCACGGCCGCTTCGCCGGGGGTCGCCATGGGCCCCGGAATGTCTACCACGGGATTGGTTCTCATGCTCATCTCTCTACGTCTCTCCGTCGCTTCGCGACCCGCCCTCGGATCGTCCGAAGTCGTTCTGGTCAACGTCCACCCCCGGGTGGCCGGTCCCCTCCGTGGGCTCGCGCCGCTCCATCGACTCGCTCGTAGATCCGAATCGTCGGATTGACGGTCGGGTAGTCGAGCGCCGGCATGCCCGTCCACGGAAGGAGCGGCTCCGTCCGGAATCGGGCGACCGGCCGGAAGGGCGTGGCGCCCGCCTCGAGGGCGTCGAAGAGCTCGGGCGGCAGCGTGATGTTGTGTGGCACGCCCGGATAGCTGACGTGGTCCGGCATGACGATGACGAAGGCGGGCCGCGTTCGCTCCCAGTGATCCAGGATCTTCCTCGGCGCGACGGCGTCATCCGGACGCGTGGCCCACATCCCCTCAAAGGGAGCGGACTGGTCGGAGACGACACCGCGCTCGAGGGGCGGCAGCTTCTGGATGGGCCCGAAGTAGGCGACCCGGTCCCCGCTCTCGGTCCTCGCGGCCAGCCATCGGGCCGCGTCGTTCCGGGAGTCACGCACCATCTCGTACGTGAGCTCGCCACCCCACAGGAGCCCGATCCCCAGACCGGTGGTGGCCGCCGCGATGGCGCTTATTCGCAGCCACGCGCGATCGGAGCGCCACGCGGATGCCACCGCCCCGCCGGCGAGGATCGCGAGCACGTACGCGAATGGCAGCACGTAGCGGAGCTGAAGCGTGCGGACCGTGAGGAACATGAAGATCGCGTATCCCAACGCCGGGATCAGCAGCAGTCGCGTGCGACGCTCGCGAAGCCCCAGCGCCACCCCGACCGCCCCCAGCCCGAAGATCACGGGGTTCATGGCGGAGACCAGATACCGACCCCCCGCACCCAGGTAGGCGAGGTCGCCGGACAAGGTACGTGGGTAGCTCCGAACGACCCCCTCGCCCTCCCGGGCCACGGTGGCGGTCCGGGCCAGCAGGAATCGGACGTGATCGATGTACCAGCCCGGATCCAGGAACAGCCCGCTGCCGAGACCGTAGGCGAGGACGCACGCGAGGCCACCCCACAAGAGCGGCTTCCGGATGCCGTCGGGCGCGGCCTCGGCGGGATTCCGGACCGCGATCCACGCCATGACGAGCGGGATGGGGGCCACGGCGCCGAACGCGGATTCCTTCGTCGCGACCGCAAGCCCGATCCAGATCCCCGCCCACACCGCGCGGCGCGCAGTGACCCCACCGCGCAACGCCCGGACA